>JGI24890J29729_1000197_pt1 | contig 45858 bp, 58 predicted proteins | sample FreactcultureFD7_FD_29729 | JGI IMG/M metagenome (IMG submission 29729)
GGTGACTTGCATGAGTTAATGTAAACCCATGTTTGCCAGTAGCGAGCTTTTTTGACTTTTTTTGTTACAGAATAAGGCTTGTTTGGAGTCGCTATATACTTTTTTTAAGATATGTGTTATAATAATTTGACAATATATAGAGTCATGTTATATTGTTTCTGAAATAACCATGACAATCCTTGTTTATAATCGCATATAGTGTAATGTAAGCCTATGCAAACAGTAAAAACACCGAAAGGAAAGGGGCTATACATGAAAAATATGCCGAAAAACAAGGCTCGCAAGGTAATGCAAGCACGTGCAAACGATCGTTGGAGTAAGGCAACGCCAGAGTATAAGCACGCTTGGGGCTTAATGCTTGCCACAGCACGCAAGGCCAAGAAGAGTGCTACTATACTACCTATTTAGTTTTTGACAGGGCTTAAATCGCATTATACGAGCACGTGAGTATGTCGCAAAATACACATTTTACGACATACTTATATAATACCTATATAATATAAGGGTATAATATAGCACTGTTAGCATGTAGCCGGAGGGTGTGTAGTGGGTAGGCTTGCATGAGGCTTGCATTGAGCGGGGCACAAGGCCAGCCGGATCGAGCGCAGGGCAGACAGTCCCCGCCAGTGGAGGCACCTCTCGCTCCAAGGTACACCCAACCGATAAATATAAATTTTAAAATTTTTTAAACATACGATAAAAAATGCAAGCCAATGTAAACCGTGTTAAACAATGTCCTCGCAATTTCCGAGTACATTAAAAAAATAAAAAATTTTAAAAAAAATTGCTTAAAAATATATCTATGCGATAATTAAACCAATGCAAACAAAATCTAAAATAAAAATTCCTACACGTGAGCAAGTACAAAAAGTAAAGGAACAAGCAAAAAGAATTACAGAGTATAAGGAAGCAGTAAAGACTATTAAGTCTGGTGGTCCTGAACATAAATTTGCGAAGGAAGCAATGCTGGCTCGTCTAATAGCACAACAAGATAAAGTAATAAATGCTTTATTTCGAAAAATAAACGCAGGTGACACGAATGCTATCAAGGAATTCTTTGATCGTCTATATGGTAAGTCTAAGGAGACTGTTGACTTTAANACTAACGTGCAATTCTCTCTTAAGGAATTAGCGGAAAAGCGTAGACTTCTTCAGGTAAAGGNAACAGAAGTATTATCGAGTGACACAGAAGAGAATATTAAGGATGCAATTATTACCGAACAAACACAAGGATAATGAACCCATCATTTATAAATGAAGAGGAGTACAACCTAATGGAAAAGTCCTGCTTGTATTTCATATTACAAACATGGGGTTTGACTCCTCAACCTATAAAGGAATCCTATAAAACAAGATTCCAACTTGGACTCCACCTCACCTTCAAGGACTGGGATACATTTGTTTCACATGTAACACCAGAGTGGTTCGAACCATATCAGCAAGGTCATCACCTTACCTGGCAACAGTCGCTCGTTTGTTACGGAATTGATAAAGCACTTAAAGGAGAAGCATCACAACGTGTATCTATTGTTTCCGGCCACGGAATAGGTAAGTCAGCCCTCGTATCACTCCTCACACTTTGGTTTCTCTTCGTCCATCCTAACTGTCGTATCGGCTGTACCGCACCGTCCCAGGCAGGGCTTTATGACGTGTTGTGGTCTGAAATAAAGAAGTGGATACAGAAGATGCCTAAACAGATGGAGGAGATGTATATCTGGGAGAGTACTCACATTCGAATGAAGGAGGATCCTAACGAGTGGTTCGCACGCGCAAAAACTGCCTCAAAGGAAAATACTGAAGCGCTTGCTGGAATCCACGCGGATCACGTGATGCTTATTGCTGATGAAGGGTCAGGAATTGAGGAGACAATCTATGAAACGATGGAAGGGTCCTTAACCAGCGGGAATATTCTCGTATTCCTTATCTCAAACGGTACTCGCTCTATCGGGTATTTCTACGATACACATCACAAAGATAAGGACCGTTGGCAGACGTACTCTTTCTCTTCCCTGGACTCCCCACGTGTTGACCAGAAGTATGTGGATTCTATTGTGGAGAAGTATGGGACAGATAGTGTGCAGTATGCAATACGTGTTCAGGGTTTATTCCCCGATGAGGGAATCGTGGATGCAGCTGGATATGTCCAACTTTTTAATGAAAAAGATTTACACTTCGTGCCTATGGATATAAATTGGAAACCCGTAGGACGTACTATCGCAGCACTAGACGCGTCAGGTGAAGGTCAAGATAAAAGTGCTTGGGCTTTGAAAGATAAACATAGAATGATGATAGTAGCACAAGAAGATATTAGTAATCCTGCTGGAATGGCTTTAAAATCTATTACTATTTGTGATAAATATGATGTAGCGCCAGAAGATTTTCTTGTTGATAATTTTGGAAAAGGTGCTGATGTTGGAATGGAAATAGCACTAGCAACAAGTAAGATGAAACGACCATGGAGAGTTTATCCTGTAAATGTTGGTGATGCTTGTGAAGATGAAGAGGAAAGAATTTTATATTTAAATCGTAGAGCAGAAGGATTTTATAAAATGATGAAATGGTGTAGAGCTGGTGGAGAAATAATGGAAACACCTAGACTTAAAGACCAGCTTCTTTCAATACGTTTCAGACGTACAGCTAATGGACGTATCCAAATACAAGATAAAGTTAGTATGAAAAAGCAAGGTTTTCCTTCGCCTGACATGGCAGATTCTCTTTCAATGTGTTTTCTAAGACCTGATGGAGCGATTAAAAATATTTATAGAAACAATATACAGGAACAAAAGTTTGATAAGTTTTCTCCTATAGGGGATTAATGCTATAATACCGTATATGGCACTTAAAGGACATAAAGCATGGAATAAAGGAATACCAAGAACTGAAGAAGTTAAACAAAAACTTCGTGAGGCACGTGCTAAACAAACTTTTTCTAAAGAAACTTTATTAAAAATGAGTGAATCACAAAAAGGTAGAAAACATTCAGAAGAAACAAAGAGAAAAATGTCTAAATGGCATACAGGAAAAAAATATTCTCCAGAAACTTGTAAAAGAATCAGTGAGGCAAAAATTGGAACTAAAGCATCAGAAGAAACTAAAAGAAAGTTGAGCGAAGCAAGAAAAGGAAATCAAAATGCAAAAGGTTTTAAACATACAGAAGAAACTCGTAGAAAAGTTAGTTTGGCTGGATTGGGTAAAAGGAAACCAGAATCTATGAGGGAAAAAATGAGAGGTGAAAAGAATCATTCTTGGAATGGTGGAATAACACCTGTATATGAAAAAATACGTAAATGTATAGAATATTCTATATGGAGAAATTCTGTGTTTAAACATGATAATTTTACCTGTGTTTTATGTGGAGACAACAGGGGTGGAAATCTTGAGGCAGATCATTATCCTATTCCATTTTCGGCTATTCTTAATAAACTTATAGTAGAACAAGGATTAGAAAATCTATACGAAAAAGCATTAAAGTATGAAATGTTTTGGATTATAGATAATGGGAGTACTCTTTGCCATAATTGTCATATACAAACTGATACTTATGGCGCAAAAGCAAAGAAAAAGTTATCCACACCCTTTATTATAAATACAAATAGAATATAATTCAAAATATGGAAACCACAAACTCGCTCGCACCAATAATTTCAACGAATACACTCCATCCTAATAATCAGATAACAAATGTACCTACTATTGAGTATTCTGAAGAAGTAAAGAAATATATTTCCTTCCGGAGATTACGCATGATAGCTGCGCGTGACCAACGTGACATGTCACATCCTGAATTTGATGATATGGGATTTTTGCAGTGGTATGACATACAAAAAAAAGCTGATGACCAATATACTAAGCCTCGTATTAACGCGCAAGACACTTCTATAAATGTGGGAACGATTCGTGATAAAGATTCTACCTTAGTCCAATACGCAAACAAGTACGACTTCGAACCAATAGCGCAATGCTATGGTGAGGATGATGAAATGATGGAAGAGATTGCTGAAACTGGTGAGGATATGGTAAGGAAGTCTTTGATGCTTGAACAATGGAAAGATAAATCTAAACTTATTTATAGGTCTATGGTTGCTTTCGGTGTTGCGCTTGTTGAAGATGCGTGGGTAGAACATTGGGATATTGAAAAAGATTTTGGAACTAAAAATGCAACTGTTGGTTCTATTAAAACTACTTGGACAGAAAAGAAAGTTAAAACCTACGATGGATGTCAAGCTAAACTTTGGGACCTTCGAAAATGTTATTTTGGAGATATTCGAAAGTTCTTTATGAATGGGCCACAAGGTCAACCATATTTCTTTACTGTTGAATACGAAAGTTATGATGTTGTAAAAGGTATCTATGGTGATTGGGATAGATGGAAATATGTGCCTACTACTGTTGTTTATACATCTGAAGTTACTAATAGTTCTTTCTCGCATGGATGGACACTTAGACCAATATCTACAAACTACTGTGAGATAATTCGTTACTATGATCCTATTGCTAATGAATTTGCAATCACTATCAATGGTATTGATATGCTACCAATAATGGAAACACCGAATCCAAAGTGGACTGAAGAAGGTGGTGGTCCGAAGACTCTTATCTCAGGATTTCCACTTACGGCGATATCACCTTCTGGTGCCATACCATTTGCTAAATTTGATTTGGAACCTATGCATGATTTTGCTTATTCAAAATCACAGCCTGCGAAGATGCGTGTGCTTGGAGATATTGAAAACATGTTCTTCAAACTTATGCTTGGTATGATGAAGCAGAAAGCAAAGCCTACTATGGGTAATAAAAGTGGTAAGCAATTTGGACAAGAGGTGACTGATCCAGCGCAGGTTATCAATGATATTCGCGATGGAGATTTGTTCCCGGTACTTCCAAACTATACTGGAGCGACACCTGCTGATTTCTCTTACTATCAGATGATAAAGAAAGAGATGTCTAAAAATAGTGTACAAGATGCTTTCCAGGGTATTGATAATCAAGGAAGTGAAATGACTGCTACTCAAGATTTGAATAATATGAAATCTTCATCACTTGATGTAGCCGCTTTATTTGACGGTATTATTTCTGGTAATACACAATTATATTGGCTACGTACTTATAATATTGCAAAGAATTGGACTAAACCTATTGATGTCCAGATTGATGTATTTAAAAAATCTATTTATAATAAATATCGCACTGTAAATGTACCAACACAAGGAGAAGCTGGAAATACAAGTACCAAGAAAATTATCTTCACTAAGAATATTCCCAAAAGACCTAACGGAAAAGCCACACTCGAAGATTCTCAAAATGTGCATCAACAAGAAATGGATGCTAAAAAGAATGGTCAAGGGGACCAGTCTATTGTGTTACTACACCCTGAACAATATGCTTCTATGAAACTTAATTGGTACTACTATTGTATACCTGTAATAAGTGATAATGATCCTATGTCATATATGATGTTTGCTAAACAGATAGGTGATGCTATGGCTATTTTCGGAATTGATTCACTTAATGTAAAGAAACTTAAATATAAGTTTGCTAAAGTTACTGGTAATGATTTTGATACATGGTTTATTTCACAACAAGAACTTGATGCTAAACAACAGCAAATGCAATCTACAACACCATCTCCAGATGGAAGTGGTGGAAATCCACCAGCTATAAATATGAATACAGCGCATGGAGCTATGCCTGGAGCAAAACCTACAGTTGCTAATATCGCTAAAGGTGCTCGTCCACAGCTAGGCACTATATTGCGATAAAAGTTTATGGTATAATAGAAATATGTTACAAATATTTAGAAAAAAAATTGCATATTTTCTTTATCCTCAGATAAAGAAGGATGAAAAAGAAATAGAAAACACTGTAAATCAACGTGTGGCAATAACACTTTCTAAAATGAATATATTAGACTATTTACTTAAAGATTTTAGTGGCACATTTTCAACACAGTATGAAAGACCAGAAGATAAATTAACTGAACGTGGTAAGCTTTCAATGATGATGTGGGGATATCAGCAGATTAAAGATCCTAATTTTGAATACCTTATTGCTTGGACGGCTGATCATTTTGCGAACGAAATGGTACGACATAGACCTCCTACTACAGAAAATATACTTTACGGGAGAGCACAAATTGCCTTTACTGAATTATGGAGACGCGAATTAGGTCGACTTTCGCTTCTCTATGAAGATTTATTGGAGAAGAATAAAGTGCAGAAGTTTGACAGTAGTAAAGCAGTAGAATTATAAATTAAACAATAAACATAAATGGCAAAATTTTTTGATGAAAACGGAAACGAAGTTCAGGGTATTTTTCAAGAAGATGTAGATGCACTGATTGCAACAAAGGTTACAGAAGCTGTTAAAACAAAGGAAACAGAATTTGCAACAGTGAAGACAACACTTGAACAGGAGCTTACACAAGCGAAGACTGCTCTCGGTGAAAGGACTGGTGAGTTCAAGAACTTCAGAAAGTTGAATGATGATGTTGTAGCAAAGTTAGACATAGCGCAAAGGACTATCTATGAGAATGGGTTAGCCCTTGAGGAGGCACGCATTGCACGTGAAACATCTGACAAAACAATAAGAGAGGCGCAAATTGATTCAGTTCTTCGCGCAAAGGCAGGAAGTGATGATAAACTTTTTGAAAAGATGAAGGATATGTGGGCTGTTATTGGTATTAATGCAGAGACACCAGAGGCTATTGAAGGTAAAGCAAAAATGATTCTCGGTGCTATATCCACTACAGAACCTGATCTTCTGGCTAGTGTTGGATTTAAAGGAGGTTCGTGGCAACCACCAGAAACAGAAAAGAAAACTAATGATACTATTCCTAGAACAGAATCAGGTAAAAAATTAGCAGAAGCATTGGGTCTTAAATTATAATTAATAACTATATAAATATATGGCAGACAAAGAACCAAAAAAAATAGAAGTAGAAGAAAGTATGTTAGTAAAAATTCAAGAACAGTTGGCTGAACAGGAAAGAAAGATAGTAGATATGGAAGCTAAAAATGCTGGTCTTGAAGAACTTGTGGCAAGAAGTGCATCAACAAATGGTGATTTAAAACTTAAGGAGAAAAAGAGTTTTGAGCCTAAGTTTCGAACTATTAAGATACGAAAGTATCCTATTGCTGGTGATGAAAACGATCTTGGATATGTTGTTGGATGGACAAGCAAGGGTGCATATCAGGAGGTAGATCGAAGTGGTATTACTCCTCAGATTGTGGATTATCTTGATGTTATTTTCTTGGGTCAGGAGAAAACTAAGGATGGTAAAATAAAGGCTGAGAAAGTAAAACTTCTTGATCTAATGAACAATGGTAAACATGTTCACTGTAAAATTCTTGATACTAAAAAGGAAGAAAAGAAAGTCCCTACTGGTGAAGAGATTGATGTATCAGTATTTGATCCTGCGCATGGACTTGTTCAGACAGGTGATAAGGTCGATGGATACTACGCTTATTCTGAAATTGCTTACAAGGTTGAGATACCAGGGGTACAAGGAGAAGTTTGGATCGATAGTTTATTTTGTAATGCGTAGTAATATATATGATTAAAAAAACATTCAAACAACTTAAAGAAATAAATCAGTTATATGGAACTCTTTTAAATAAGAAAGATTCTAATTTTGCAAAGACAAAGTTAGGATATGCCTTTAAAAGATTCCAGGAGAAATGTATTGATAAGATATTTAATGATTACAATGATACGCTACAAAATATTCGTGTAGACAATGCACTAGAAGATCCAAAGACTAAAGAAATACTTTACGCAGAAAATGGACAGAGTTTCAAATATTCTAAGCAAGGTCTTAAGATGGTTATGAAGCTTACGAAGGAAGTTAGCGAAGAGTGGGAAGAAAAGGAGTTTGAAGTAGAACCATTTATATGCAATAATATAGAAGGTTTTGATTTCACTGACGAAGAGAAAGAATTACTTGATGGGGTTATTATTAATGTAATTAAAGAATAAATTTATGGAAGAATTAAAAGATGAAGTAGTAGTTGATGAAACAGTATTACCAGTTGATGATGTATCGGAAACTCCAGAGCCAACTCCAGAGCCAACTCCAGAGCCAACTCCAGAGCCAACTCCAGAGCCAACTCCAGAGCCAACTCCAGAGCCAACTCCAGAGCCAACTCCAGAGCCAACTGAACTTACTGATACTCTTCCGGTAAAAATGTTTGAAGGTAAAGAAGTTCTATCAGAAAGTACACGAACTGTTAATGAAAAGGAATATCATGTTATTCGTCTTTCTGATGGATCGACTTATGATTTGACTGACGAGCAGTATGCATTACAAGTAACTATAAAGGAATAATTATGGAAGACTTAGAAAAAAAACGCGATGAAATTTGTATTCCACTTTCAGCAACTATTTTAAAGATAGCTGGTGGTGAGTTGGTAAATTCAAAAGATAATCAAAAGGAGATAGCGCTCAAGACTCTTGCTTTAATGCTTGATTCTGATCTTAACATTACATCTGAAGTATCGTATATTCCTCAGTTACTTTTAAGAAATCTTTCTGGATTAAACGCAATGATGCAAACATGTGAAGTTATACAACCAGATCAAGAGAGATATGGCAATATCGCGAACAAGATTGTTAGCCTTCTTTCTGAAGCTAATATAGATGTTACAGTTACTACTCCTGAAGATATTGTTAAACAATATGAACCGTTAAAAGAGAAGTTGAATGAACTCTTTAAAGAAGAGAATATAAGTAAACTTGAGCTTGATTATATCAAGGACATGATATTTGAGTCATTTACTTCATTTAATAATGTTTTAACAAATTCTATTGAGGAGGCAACTAAGAGAGCGCAACGTAAGGTTTTTGGTATAGAGTTTGATAGCGACATGACTCTAAAGAAGTTGGATGAGTTTTTGTTAAGCTAGAGTGTTTGTAGAGCTTGTTACAGAAAGCACCTCTCTAATGGGGTGTTTTTTGTTTCCGGACTTATCCACTTCTTGCATAAAAATACCGTAGTGATATTATGTATGTGTAAGTTAATAGTTTGTTCGCAAGTAGCAGTCCTCTTCGCGTGAATCATCGAGAGATGGTATGGACACCTTAAGTAGTTTCGCGGGATAACCAGCCGCGTGAAAAGTTGGTCAAGGCAATACCTTTTAGGTGTATGTCTTTTTTTTGTTTTTATTATTAGGTTCGTTAATTAATATAATTTTATGGCTTTTAAAAGAATTTCAGGTACGCCAAATCTTATAACAGTACCAAAGAAGGCTTCAACAGCCTTCCCAATGGGTAGTGCTGTAACATTTGATGCTGCTACAGGTTTCGTAAAACCTTTGGTTGCTACAGATCCTTCTGTTTTTGGAATCATAATGCAAACAGTTACTTCAACTGATAGTGATTATGCTTCTAACACAATGGAACTCGTAGATCAAGGTGATTTGAGTTCAGTTTGGGAAGTTGATGTTTCTAACGGTGGTTCAGCTACTCCTTTTGCAGCGACTGATGTTGGTCAGTTCTTCAAAATGGGTGGTACAGCTAGTGGTATTGACTGTAATACTCGTTCATCAACAGCAGGTGCTGGCTTTACAGCACAAGGTCTTGTATTTCTATGTGTTGGATTTATCGCAGCAACTACAGTAGTTTCTGCCGCAAGTACATACACTGGAAAAGGTTTGTTCAAGATTATGTCTCCTTCTATCGTTCGTCCTTCAAGTACATAATTACTTATTATCTACTTTATTATCAATTAATTTAAATTTAATTTTATGGCTTTTGAAACAATTACAAATCCACAGAACCAAGGAGTAAACTTGAATACACTTACATTCCCTGAATTAAGTGATTACGCAAATCGTTACTTCGTTTCTGTTGGTACAAAAATCATTCCAGTGGCTAAGTCATTGTTTATGACTGATACTATGGGTGAAGGTGAAGGTGAAATCAAACTTCTTGAAGAGTTTGATACAACAACTTACGCTCGTGCTAAGGCGCAAGGTGTTGATGCAAAGAAAATGGCACTTGGTATCGGATATGCAATCACAATCCGCGCAAAGCGTATTGGTATTGAATCTGAAATCACATGGGAAATGAGACGTTATAATAAGTATAAGCAGGTTCTTGCGACAATTATGTCACTTCCTGACTTTTGTCCACAGCGTGTAGAACTTGATCTTACTCATACTCTTACTTTCTGTTCTTCTACTTCAATGGTAGATATGGATGGAAACACACGAGACTTGACTGTAGGAGATGGTCTTGCACTCGCTTCAACTGTTCACACATTGAAGTTCTCAAGTCTTACTTACTCTAACCGAGTATCTGGAGATCCTTTATTCTCTAAGGGTGCATTAGAAGCAGCTGAACTTTTGACTACAACTGATATTCTTTCTAACTTCGGTGAAAAAAGAGTAATGGACTTTAATACAATTATTACTGGAAACAATCCAACTGTATTAAATGCAATCAATCAGTTCTTGAAGTCTACATCTGACAATACACAGATTAACTCTGGTGTTGTTAATGTAAACCAAAATAAGTATCGTCTTGTTTCTCTTCCACAGCTTGCAACAACTGCAACTGGTGCTATCGATTCTACAAAAAAGAACTGGTGGTTCTTGGGTGCTATCGGAGGTAATCTTTCTGGATGGCAGGCATGGTTCATTGAATGGGATGGTATGTCAATGACTCCTTCAACTGTAGGCAATGGTCAGGATGTCCACAAGGACGTTTGGTACTTCAATGTACGCCAGGCTTACAACATCGGAGTTGTGTCAGGACGTGGTTTGATCTGTTCTCTCCCAGTTAGTTAATATTAAAAATTAATGAGGAATAGTTTATGGAGTAGCCATACTCTTAGGTAGGCGGTGGAACTATAAACCTCGAACTTAAAAACTTATGTATCCAAATTTAAACTCAGGTCTTGGGCAAAGAATGGCATCTGCAGTTATTGATAATGCAATGCTTACAAATCCGACTACAGGACGAGTATTCATTGTTGCAAAGTCTGGTATTGTTAATGAAAATGAAATCAAGGCTCTCTATGGTAATAATTACCCAGATGGAACACCAGTAATATATACAACTCTTACTCTGGCTCTTGCTTCATGTCTAGCTGCACGTGGTGACTACATTATTGTAGCTCCAGGTCATACAGAGACTATTACAGCTGCAGCAGGTGTAGCAGTTGCTACTTCAGGTGTTTCTATAGTAGGTCTTGGTGCTGGTGCACTTCGTCCAACATTTACATTTACAACATCTGTTGCTGCATCATTTGATATAACTACTGCAAATGTCACAATAAAGAACTTAGTTCTTGTATGTGGTATTGACGCTCAGACAGCAATGAGTAATGTAACTGGTGCTGATGTAACTTTTGATTCTTGTGAATTTCGTACAAATAGTGGAACTGTAGGTGCTATTCTTGGTATTCTTACAGCTGCTACTGCAACACGTTTGAAAGTTGTTAATAGTCGTTTCGTTGGTCCAGCTACAAACTCTGGAACAACTACAACTGCTCAAATCCAACATGAAGTTGGTATTGACTATGTAATTCAAAATAGTTACTTTACTGGTAAAATGACTCAATCTATTCTTAACGCAACTACTATTCTTGGTGGGTTGATTGATAATAATAGATTTGTTGTTGCTACTGGTACTAAAGCTATTACGATGGCTGCTGCTTCAACTCCATTCATCACTAACAACCGTATGAATGTTCCTTCTGGAACTGCTCCGATTGTTGCTGCTGCTGGATTTGTTGCAGGAAATGTTTACTCTGCTGCTGCTGGTGTTACAGCCGGCACTGCAAGTACTTTCTAGTTGGTTATTCTCCTTGCCTCTTCTCTCGACCGGAAGAGGCAAGATAGGATCGTCAATCCTAACTATTATTATTAATTGAAAAATTTAATCAATTATGAATCCTCAATTTCAAGAAATCACATTATATGATGCAGTAACTCCCGTAGCAATTACATCATCTACAGATGCAACACCTATTGTTGTAACCGCGACAGCGCACGGATTATCGACAGGTGATCGTGTTCTTATTTATGGCCATACGACAAATATCGCAGCTAATGGTATTTTTAAAGTAGTAGTTGTTTCTTCAAGTACATTTCAACTTAAAGACGAATTTACTGGTGCTGATATAGCTGGTTCCGGAGCAGGGGCTGGATCTAGTGGTATCTGTGTTAAAGCCCCACCAATTCTTTTAACTACAGGATTTAGAAATATTGTTTTTCAGGTATTTACTAGTGGCACAGCTACAACAACTCTGAAAGTTGCAGCGTCTCTTGGTAAAAGTAGACAATATCTTCTTGCTGCTAATGGTCCTCGGTATGATTATGTAAACATGGCAGCAACAGTATCTCCTGCTAATCCATATACATTCCTTCAAGCAATTGATCTGGATACGGCAGCAGCGCTTAACGGTGCGACGGGATTTGTGGCTTCGGGTGCTGATCTTGCTAAACAGTATGAAATCAATGTAAACGCAATGAAGTACCTTACTGTATTCCCTATCACGTGGTCGGCTGGAGCGATTACAGTGAAGGCATTAATGGTAACTAATTCATAAATTATATGATTCCAAGAAAACCTGAACCATTATCGCAAGAAGAAATAGAAGTACTAAATTTAGAAAACAGGCGCGTATCTGCGGAAGGTGCTTTACAATCTGCAAGTGAGGCTAAAAAGCGCATAGAAGCAGATATGGAAGTACTAAATTCTAAAATAGAAGAAGGTAAAATTATTATACAGAAAAATCTTACTGACATTGAAACAACTAATAAATTAGTGGTAGATGCTCAGGATTCTTACGTTGAAGAGAAAGGTAAACTTGATACTCTATTACAGAGCAAAAAAGAACTAGAACAAGATCTTGAAACATTTAAACTTGAAACAGAAAAGAAGAAGCAATCTTTTACTGCTAGTATGACTGATTCTATGAATGCTTTGGTAAAAACAAAGACTGCACTCGAACAAGAAATCAAATATCTAAATGATTCTAAAACACCCATTCTTAGTGAAATTGATTCTATAAATAAAAGATTAGAATCATTAAGATTGGAACAAAGAAATACAGAGTCTAAAACTTTTGACTTAAACGTAGAATATACAGCACTATCTAATCGTAAGGTTTCATTAGAAATAGAAACTAAAAAATTAGAAGATACTATCTCTAATCAAAATAGTAAGATTGAAAGTACAACATCAACTCTATCTGACATGAGTAAAGAAATTTCTGACAAGGATATTGAGATAGAAACTATTAACAAATCTATCGAAAAGAAAACTGAAGAGTATAAAGCTATTGAAAACCAAGCATTTATTATCTTAAATAAACAGCAACTTCTTGATAATAAGGAGGCATTTATAAAAAATCAGTATGCACGTGCTGGTGTGAAGTGGGAAGAGTAAATTATCAATTTAATTAAAATATTTTGGCCCGCACAGACTCAAAATGGGAAACACTAAATGGAGGTACAGCAATCCAAACCATTAATCCGGCTGGCTATGATATTCTTATTAATGGTACCTCTAAATATCTAAACTTCAATAGTATTGTAGGTTCTTCTGGCTATGGTTTTCGTGATAATAATGGAGTAATGGAAGTTAAAAATAGCGGTGGAGCGTGGGGATCTTTTGGCGGAGCCTCCATCGGTGGCACTATCACAGGTGGTACAGCAAACTCAATCCTCTTTGTAAATCCTACCGCTACAATAGCTCAATCGGCAGACTTTACATACAACGATACAACTAAAAATTTCAATTTTGGAAGTGGCGTGTTACAGATGAACAAAACCATTTCAGGTGCTTCATCTACAAGTAATTTTCTAAACATTACAGCTACACTTCCGACTGTACCAACAGCAGGAAATCAGACTGCTGTGTCGTATCAGATTACGACATCAGGTTCTGCTCTCTTTGAGCAACGTGGATTTACGGTGCTACTCGGTGCTGGATATACAGGAAGTTCAAGAAATCGTACCGCTCACTTTGCAAACACAGTAGCAGGTACAGGTGTACTAGCGTGGCAAGTAGGTCCGGCTAACTATGTTTTATACAACAGTATTACAGGTACTACTACAGGTAATAATGTGGGTAATTACACTAATGCAGGAGGTAGTAGTTCACTCAACCTTGCTTCATATAGCACATCTAACACAGCTTCGGCAGGAAATAATGTCGCAATAGCAGGATTTGCTAATAATGGAGCTTTCAATATCGGGGGTTTATTTTCTTTACAAAACAATTCTGTACCAACAATCAATCAATCGGCTGCGATAATTGCTAACAATGGTTCTACAACTTCCCCTATATTTATTGGGCAAGTCAATGGCACAGAAGCAATGCGAGTAACAAAAAGTGGAAATCTCGGAGTGCAAAACACAGACGATATTTTTAATGTTGCAATCGGCAACAATTCTCTCGGTAATAGCTCCTTAATGATTAACGCTTCGGCAGTAGATGGTTCTATTCTAAATCAAGGATTGTTAGTTGTAGATAATACCTACCTTTATGGTGGCACTCAGATTGCAGGTAATTATATTGACGCATTTACACCAAATTTAGATAGTACAATTCAATCTCTCGATGGAACTTTACATCTAAACTATAACTCAAACGGTGATGTTATTGTGGGCGAGGGTGGTGGTGCATTATATGTAGGTAATTCACTAGGATTCTTTACAGCTTCATCATCTGCAACGCCAATGACAATCGGAGCAACTATCACTTCATTTTTAGATGCTGCTGGAATGATTTTAAGTGCAGGTAGTGTAACTTCTGGTTCTCTGAACAAGCAAGGGGGAGATATGACTATTAACGCTGGTGGCTCAACTGGTAATGGAAGTTCGAATATTAAGTTTTTTACAGCAACAGCAGGTGCATCTGGAACTACTCAAAGAGCTGTAACGCAAAAGATGATTATAAACGGAAATGGAAATGTTGGAATTGGTACAACTACCCCAACCACAGCGTTAGATGTCGTAGGAACAATTAAGGCAAGTGCAACAATAAGACTTCCAGGATATACAGTCGCTACATTACCAACAGGAACAATAGGAGATACTGCGTATGTTACTGATGCTCTTGCCCCTACATTTTTAGCAACAATAGTAGGAGGTGGAGCAGTTAAGACACCTTGCTTCTTTAACGGAACAAATTGGGTCGGTTACTAAAATTATTAATTAACAATAAATATATGGGAACAATAGAAACAATAATAGAGAATGAGAATGGTGAGGGGAAAGAGATAGTAATAAAATATCAGCTGAGTAGTGAACAGTCTGGTTATGGTGCAAGAGCTTTTAATAAACCGATACAAGTACCGAATCCTGATTATGTAAATAACACTATCGTAGATGAAGATGGTAATACAATATCTGACCCTGCAAATCTACCAGAGATGATAGATAATCCACAGTCTGATGAAGATTTTGTGATTGAAAAGATGGTGACTCTAATTGGTACTGCTGTCATACAGAAACTCAATGACAGAATAAGTAAGCAAGTGCTTAAAGAAAATCCCCCATCAGATATACTTAATCGAGTCATCATAAACTAACATGAATCCAATTAAAATAACTAAGAAAAAGAAAGGTCGAAAAATTATTATCACATTAAGTGTCATTGTAATGTTAATTTTAGGTGTAGTGTTGTTTCAAAAGACTTCACAATTTGCTGGAATTAAGTTAGAATTAAAGTAACATGAGCGATAGCGAGACGTATTCGATAAAAGAGATGATAACTGAGTTTCGTCATGATATGAACGAAAAATTCTCAAATGTCAAAGAAAGGTTAGAAGGGATTGAAAATAAATCGGCATATGCTAATGGGCGTACTTCAAAACTAGAAATGTGGCAAAAGTTAATAATAGGAGGGGCAATTGCTACTTGGACGATAACAATACTAGTTGGAGGCTATATGTTCAGTCTCGTAAAAACAGACATAATAAACGAAGCAGTAAAACAAAGTCTTACAGAAGTAAACTTGCATTATAATCTAAGGTCATTACCACCTGAAAAATAATAATATATGAACCCAAAACAAAAAGTTCTTCTTAGAATGTCAAAGCCGATCGTAGGTTCACTTCCATATAATCCACAGAAACCAACACTTATTCTTCAAAGAAAAGCAATACCTGCACGTGCTCCAAATGTAGCTCCACAGTATCGTGCACCAGACGGAAATTATTATAAAACACCTTTAGCAATAAATAAATAAACATATGAAACTATTACTACCCGTAAAACCTTATCACATTAATCAAGCATTTGGTCAAAATCTCAATGGGTACTATGCTCAACAAGGTCTGCAAGGTCATGGAGGAATCGACATGTACGCCACACATGGTGAGCCTATTTATGCTTCACATGATGGAACTTGTTATCCACAAGTAGACGACCACGGAGGGAATGGTGTTGTACTTTTTGCACCAGATACTATTTCGTATAACGGACAAGATGTACACTATAAGACAATCTATTGGCACATGATAAAGGACAATGCAGTCGTACATACAGGACAAGTAGTAAAGGCAGGTGACTTAATTGGATATGCAGACTCGACAGGTTTATCCACAGGAAATCATCTTCATTTTGGTCTTATCCCTTGTGACTCTACAAACAGCAACAATCTTTTTCCTACAAATGGTTACAATGGAGCAATCGACCCAGCACCATATCTATCCACAGAATATGCACAAGATATAAATAATAAAAATCCTATACCAACATCAGTATTGCGTATTGGAGCTTGGAACAATGATGTAAAGACTCTACAGACCCTATTAAACGCTCAAAATTGCCCTTGTGGCGTAGTTGATGGAGTCTTTGGAGTTAAGACCCTTTCTGCCCTAAAACAGTATCAAACAATACATAATTTAACTCCTGATGGGGTATGCGGAAATCTTACTTGGGGAAAACTTTTTGCTAATTAAATTAAAAAAATATACAATATAAGTGAAGTTCGTTCTTTGAAAGGAGAACACCATGCCAATCCTAAGTGGCAAACCCTCGACAACAGTGTGCTATTGCAGGCACTGTGAAGCGTGGACAATCCACTTCGTCAATTTTTATGACAGACTACGCGTAATGGTCTGTTACAACCGCAACGACCACAACCTTGACCTACCACAGGTCGCAGGAGTTCCTCATGACATTGAAGTGCACACCGTTGGCAATCAACTGCCAATGTGGGCGGAAAGTTCGGATTAACAGTCTGCTAGTCACAGAAGCCCAATCGCTTCTGGTCGAAGCATACTGCCCGACTTGCCAAGTCGTCTCAAACATCTCACTCTCTTTCGGATACTTGCTTCGGCAATGCCCCCAGAGAAAAGCACCACTCCCATCCTTGACCCGTGACCTCACACTCACCGACAAGGACAACCAATTCCTCAAAGCCATAGGAGCGAAAGATGCAACAGAAGACAACAGTCGTGTGCTTCAAGTGTCACACACACACGAACCCCCAACACGGGAAATGCGACCACTGCAGAAAAGACTGGCGGAATGAAATCCCAAAAGCCAGACGCCCACGTCAGATGTGGTTCAAGTTCCACCCAAGTGGATACGTCTTGCAAGTAGTGCCACAACAAGTGCAGTAAGATTGGAGGTGATTCTCGTATCTACCGCTCGTCTATCGGTTAATAGACTACGCATCGTTTGTCAGCCCCTCGTAATTGCACGGGGGGCTTTTTTGTTGTATACTCTATAAAAGTTCTTTTTGGAAAGGGGTAGCATTGCTATCCTTTTTCTATTGGGGTATAATTCAGGCATGACTAACGGACTTTTGGTTGTCGTGGTTATTGAACTATTATTAATTATAAGTAGATTACATTAAATGAATATCAATTATCATAGCCTTCGTATGGGTCTTGGATTATTTGTACTGTTTATAGTCGGCGGTCTACAAATGCTTCATGGACAGGTTCAGTTCTCAGGTTACATTGACGGAATACTGCCAGTACTTCTCATGGTGGAACATTTCCTTCTTGGAAACACAAGTACAACAGAATAAAACATCAGGGCGAACTTTCTATCGGTTCGCTCTTTTGCTATGTCTTTATTAAATTAATAATAGTGTTATACTATTTACATGGCCTTACAAGTAACGATCGCACAATTAAAATCCGATATTACCCCTATGTTAAAGGGAACATCTCTTCGTCAAATTACTGATTTTTATGGAACAGCGGCTAAGGCTGCGAATAGGATGTTGACACGTATTTCACCACAAGAAACTCGTAGAACAGTAGTATTAACTACTCCTTTTTATGATAATCTTTATGACTATGCGTTGCCTTCAGACTATAAGAAGATGATTGATATAAGACCTACTGCAAATAGACAAGATCTTCCTGGACGTTCTTATTTTAATCAAACAACTCCTCGTCAATTTGATGTGAATCTTGATGCTAATTCATTTTCAATTAAATGGAATAATATGCAAAGGACCCTTAGAGCCGCTAGATTACCAGCAGGCAATGTAGCCCTACTTGATTCATTTGATAGCGCTACAGCTAATGGAACTTGGACAGCTAATGTTGATGCTTCGGGGTTATATACAGAACCACTTAATTATGTTGAGGGAAATGGATCGTTGGGATTTAATCTTTCTGGTTCTACGGGTTCTGCTAATTTATTAAACTCTACTGCATCTATAGTTGATTTGTCTGCTTATAATTATGAAGATGCTTCAATGATATGGTACTGGATTCCAGTAGGAACTTCATCTCGTTTTACTTCTTTTAATCTTATTAAAGGAGATAGTGCTTCTGCATATAAATCTTCTACTGTATCTACTAAAGCAGACGGTACTGCATTTTCAGACGGATGGAATCTTCTATACTTTAGTTGGGTATCTGCCTCAACTGTTGGATCTCCAACTAATACACTAAATACCTATCGTAAATTTACAATTACTTATACTGCTGGTACAGCAATTAACGGGTGTTTGATAGATAATTTTACAAATTCTTTTGGAACTCTTTACGAGATTGAATACAGTAGTGAATACCTTTTTAGAACATCTACCGGAACATGGATACAAAGTCCGACAGCTGATACTGATTTGGTAAATGTGTCAGTAAACTCATACCCTATTTTCTTACAAGAAATGATGATGGATATTACTAAACTTATTCGTATTGGGAACCAAAGAACTCAAGAACTTGCTGAAATTGATTTAGAATTAAATGGTAAAAGTGAAAGTAGATATTTAAAAAATCCAGCCAATGTTGGTCTTTATAGGCAATATTTAGATATGTTTCCATCATCCGATATAATTACCTCAACAAAATTATATACTTTTGATGTGTAGTATTGGCTTTCTAGGGTTACTTAGATGTAAGACCAAGAGCTTGAAGTGGAGTAAGTTTTAATTTACTTATTCTATAATAAAAAGTTGACTTAGGGACTGAATAAATTTTAATCCATTCAACAATACATTTAGTTTCATTGTTGATGGTTAAAAAATGATTACTTCTTCTATTTCTAGCTTGTTCAGTTTTTGTAGCCCAACGACAATTTTCTTTTGAATAATGACCATTATTATTTTTACGCTCTATCGATGTATTATTTTCACCAAATTGTTCACAATGTTTAAGATAAGAATTATACATATCATTATGAAATTCGTTAAAAGACTTCCACAACAATTTAATACCACGACCACCATATCTAAAATGATTAGATCCTTTAGGATTATTAACACGAGCATACATGGAACTATAGATAGTATAAAATTTAGTATTAGTCAATCCATGAGTAGTGAATCTTTTTTTAGTCCACTCTTTAATAAAACATCCACAAGAAACTACTTTTCCCCTTCTAATATTATCAAGAGTAGAAACAGTTTTATTGCCACAATCACAAAAACATTCAACAAGAACTTGTCCATTTTTATTTTTTCCTATAATAGATTTTACAACCAAATATCCAAATTTTTCACCAACCGATTTAATAGATTTTCTCATATAGTTATCTTATCATTAATGTCTAATGAAGTCAATTTCTATGGAAGATAATTTCAAAACCATTGCTGGGTTTAAGGCATACACTAATAAACCCGAAATAACTGCATTATCACCACAGTTTATGGTAAAAGGATCTAAGAACGTACTTTTAGATTATGGTTTAAGAGTTGTGAGCAGAAATGGATTCCAATTATATGGTGCAGCTTCATCAGCAGGTTCAACAGGTATTAAATCATCGTATGAATGGGATACATCGACAGCGAAACAATTTCCAATTCGTGTCTGGGGTTCACAAATTGAATTTTATTATAATAGTACATGGAACGTACTTAAGAGTGGTTTAGCTACTCCATATTTACAATTTGCTAAAGTGTTAGATTATACTGAGCAACTCGATTTACTTCTTTGGGTAATGAATGATGCTAATTTTTATAAATGGTCTGGTGGTTTTACTAAGGTAGCAAGTACTACTGGAACTACTCTTACAAAGCAAGGAGTTTTAACAGCAAAGACAACAATAGCTTTTGTTGCTGGTACTACTGGAACAGTTGCACCAACTATAACTGATAGTGCTAATGGATTTATAACTGCTGGTTTTGCTGCTGGAGATACATTATACGTGTCTGGATCTGCAGCAAACAGTAGAAATTTTACTATTGGATCTGTGACTGCGGGAACAATCACACTTATAATGACAGACGTTCTAACTTCAGAAGCGGCCGGTCCATCTATTACCATTCATAATGGGGAACCTACGTGGGCTTCGTCCCGGTTCCTCTCTTCAGGTACTCGCGCAATCACATACAATGGTGTAAGTTATACATATACTGGTGGCCAAGGAACTGATACCCTCACAGGTCTTACTGCATTTCCTGCTGTTACTATCGGTGATGCAGTTTGGCAAACACCAATAACTGTTGCACTTCCTTCTGGTATTACTAGCAATTTCCCCAACTTCACTCCTGATCTTATTGGCGTCCAGTTAAATCAAGTAGTCCTTGCAAGTACAAAAAGTATGATGGTATTTGGTTCGTCTACTACTGACTATACAAATTATACAATCACATCTCCACGTGTTCCTGGTGGGCCATTCCAAAAACCAGTCAATGATAATGTTACCTGCATTATTCCAATAGATAATGACCAGCAATCAATCAATAGTCTTATGATAGGTTCTGGTTCAAATTCTTTTTATCATATCTTTTACCAACTTTCACAGGACAACAGCACGGAACTTGTAAACCTTGTTCGTCTTAAAACTGCTTCTGGGAGTGGACTTATTGCTACAGGTGCTATTAGTGCTATTAAAAATTCTACAGCATATATAACACGTGAGCCAACACTTGATACTATAAGTGCATTAGAAAATATTAATACATCTCCACTTTCAGATCCTGTTAAGAATGATTTTGATACTTATAACTTTACTGGTGCTCATGTAAGATACTGGAAACGATCTCTTTATATTGCCCTTCCTGCAAGTGGAGTTGTTTTAATTTACGATTTACAGCGTAAATTATGGCAACCACCACAGACAATGCCAATAAGTAGATTGGCTATTATTGGTGACTGGCTATACGGTCATTCATCTGTTTCAAATGAAACATATAAATTATTTACAGGGACAAACGATAATGGAAACTTCATACCACAGGTAGCACGGTTTGCATACAACAATGGTGGGAATAGAGCGTTGTTAAAAAACGCAAGTATGCTTTGGAGCGATGGTTACATAACTCCGAACGGACTATTGACTCAAACTTTTTACGCTGGCTTTGATGGAGTAGAAGGTAAATTCCCAATGCCTATAAATGGTGGGGATACATCTATTACAAATCCTGTCGGTGGTAGTCCCCTTGGAGATGAACCACTTGGAGCTACTCCTATCGGCGGAGATAACCTTGATGCAATCACAGGACTTCCTGGTACTAATGCAACGATGTCACGCTTTTATCAAGATGATACAATGGTTGTCAAAGACCATACTGAAAACTTTGTAGAATTTACGATGAACACGCTGGACGCGCAGTTTGCACTTGTGTCGTACGGATCAAACCTCTTCTCGGCAGGAACCGCACATATCACCCACAAAAAGTAGATTAAAATTAACAATAATATATAATAGAAACATATGGCACTCAAATTTGTACAAACTCAAGCAATAACATTATTAACAGGATTGTCCGCAGCGGGTACTTCTGCAATTGTCACTCCTTATCCACGAGATATACAGACTAATAAAAAGCTAGTATACTCCGACTTTGGAGATACTCCTGGAATAACCATTAACCCTAAAATTCCAGGATATGAAGAAATATGTACCTTCACGGGGTTGACGGACAATGGCGACGGAACAGGAACTCTTACAGGTCTTACGCGTAACCTCATCGGTCAGTCACCATATACAACTCCCGGCACTGGCAAACAGCACGGCGCTACTGCTGTTGTTGTATTTTCTGACAACCCACAGATGTATGCCCGATTGGCTGCGATGGAGAATGATAATACTTATTCTGGGCTTCAGACATTTACACAACTACCTGTATCAACAGGTGGTAATGCAACATCAGGAACACAGCTTGTAACTTATGCACAAGCCCTTGCTTTAGCTACTGGTACTGCAAGTATAAATCGTGTAGTAGTAGCTGGTACAGCCGGTGAAACCTTGACTGCTGGAAATCTAGTATATCTAAAAATCGCAGATGGCCGTTGGTGGCTCTGTGACGCTGATACTGCCGCAACAGTTGACAATATTATTATGGGTATTGCTCAAGGTGCTGGTACCGCAGGTAATGCTGTTACGAGTGGGGTACTCCTCTTTGGTCTTGATTCTAACCAAACTGGACTTACTACCAATACCGCTTACTACGCAAGTAATACAGCAGGCGCAATATCATCTTCTGTCGGAACTGTAGTCGTATCTGTTGGTATCTCACAATCAACTACTTCAATAATCTTCTACCCTCGCTATAACCAGCAACTTACCGAAGATCAGCAGGATGCACTCTTAGGTACCTCGGGAATACCGAGTAATACTAACCGATATGTTACAGATGCTGATACAAGTGGTACTGGAGCAGTGCAACGAGCATCGTTGTTAGCTAACAAAGTCGATGCTAAGTCTACATTTACTGCCGGAGCTGCAATCACAGCAGGCCAAGCGCTCCATGTGAGCTCTTACGCACAAAGTGATGGAGGAATCACGCTTGATGTTCAATCTGCGACAGCCTATGGATCAACCACAAATCAGTCGATGTCATTTACTGTGGGAAATAACTCAAATAGAGTGCTACTGGTAGCGATAACTGCTGCTTCTGCACCATCGGGAGTCACTTACAATGGTGTGGCGATGACGCTCGTTGATAGTCAGGCATATGGAACTGGTAGCCAGATCCTCTATGTGTATAGACTTATTGCCCCAGCGACAGGTGCAAACAATATTGTTGTTACTGGTACCAGTATCGGAGGTATTGCAGGGGCTTCTTACTATAATGTCGATCAGACGACTCCTATTGACGCAAGCTCTAAAGGAAATTCTACAGCAGGATCAACAACACTAGCTCTCACAAGCGTAACCCAGGGTGCATTCTTCCACAGTTTCTACGGACAAGGTGGCCTTTCTGGTATAACCACTGTTACAACTACTGTTGATGGTAAGTATGTAAAAGCTGGATCTTCTACTACCGTCAAAGTAGCCAACGGATCTAACCCCTATCTCGCTAGTTCAAGTGTAGGCAAAGCAAACGAAGTTCAAGCGCTCTCTCTTACCTCAACACAAGTTAGTGGAAGCGGTACTCCAACAGAAGCAATGATGAACATCGCGCTGAGACCAGCTACCGCAGTTAGTATTGGAGTGGTACCAACAAATTCTTCGGCAGTAACATTGAACGAGCCTCTTATTGATTTTGTCGGATTTGCCGATTCATCAGTAGCGGTAGGGGCAAGTGTTAGTGTGACCACATCAGGCGTAGTGACTGGACTTTCTGGGCTCACCCCTGGAAAGAGGTACTATGTCCAAGACACAAATGGTACTCTTGGAACTTCTCGCGGAACCTATGGCAAAGAAGTAGGCAAGGCTCTTACTGCGACAACACTCTTAATCGCTCCGAATAAGACTATGGGTGCAATGATCACAAAAGTGACAGCGTATCAATACACAGCCGAGACGGATGGCACCTTAACTGCCGTGGGAACAAATGCCGGCACATTGTCGATTGTCAGTGATGGGATAACAATTACAAATACGGGCACTGGTACAAGTGGTTCAACAGTCACAATGCCAGTTTCTCGAGGAAAAACATATACTATTACTGGTAATAGCGCGGTGTACTTTACTCCTCTTCAATAAAAATATATGACCTACACCCCCCTACAACCTAATCAAACCCCAACACAAGGAACATCTGGTGATGCTGTTAGGGCTTTGCAGACACAATATAATACTAATAATCCAACAGCTACACCACTGAAAGTTGATGGTCTTTATGGGCCATTAACTGCTGCTGCACTTAAACCTATGGCAAGCACTGCGACAATTACTCCAGGAGGAAGTAATTTAGGTGTTTCATCTCAAGTCCCAATAGTAACTTCTGGACCTTCTAAAATAAGTTATAACAATAATGTAAGCACTCTTAATGGTGTTAATAATGCTCTTACTGATGCTCAGGTGGCCGCTAAAAATGCAGCTGCCGATGCTGGTAATTCTAAATATGCCGACGCGCAAGCCGGAAAAACGACAGCGACGACTGATACAACCACCACACCAAAAACGACACCCGTGAGCACGATCACCAATCCTGATGGATCTACGATAGGAAAGAACGCTGACGGATCGTCTGTGATTACCTACTCTGATGGAACATCATATAATATAGCTCCTGGAGTGGATGTTACAATCGCCAAAATGGGATATGACAATATCCGAGACCTGAAAGCAAGTTCAAATACTCTTAAAACAACGATGGACAATGCATTAGCCTATGAAAACAATGATCCTATCGCAATTCAGGCTGCACAGCAGATTTCAAATACTTACGACCAGCTTATCAAGACGATGGAAGCTAAGAATAATATTCTTGGAGGAATGGCAGATGTCTCGATCGCGCGCTATGGTGGCCTCGGGATAATGAACGAACAACAGAGGACTTCTGTTCTTCAGGCAGGGGTTGCACGTGTTGCAGATTTACAACAAAAGAAGATAGATGCTATCAATAAATCCAATGCTGCGTACAAGGCTGGGGACGTGAAAGCCTTTGACGAAGCATCTAAGGCGTATAATAATTCTCTCAAGGAAAGCCAGAATGCAATCAACGACCTCCAGAAAACAATCAACGACCAAATTAAAACCCACGATGCGGAGATCAAGCAAGCACAGACACAGATACGTCAGCAGACAATTGATGACCACAATTTTGCGACACAAAATGCGAGAGATATAGCAACAACACTTAAAAATTCAGGAATTACAGATATCAATTCTCCAAAAGCCCAAGCAATCCTGCAAGATGCAGCTAACACATATGGTATTTCTAACCCAAGTGTTCTTCTTTCTGCGGTAGAAAATGAACAGATAAAAATGCAGAAGGAGGATGCAACTGCTAGACATCAAGAAATTGTTGACAATAAATTATTAAATCCGACATCTAAAGCAGAAAAAGTGGTAACAACTGCACAGTTAAATTATGCAAAAAAGAATAATCCCTATGTTGATGCTGATTTAACAAATACAAAAGCAGAACTTGATTCGTATATAAAAACTGCAAAAGTATTTTCTAAAATAGTAAATACTGATTTTAAGGATAAGAAAAACTTAGGTCCTAAGGGGTATTTCACATATGATTATGGTAATAAACTTATCAATGCTCTACCAGAGGGGATTAATGTTGCAGGGTTTGTAAAAGCAAATAGAGATAAATTTGATAAGCATTTAGATAGCTATGGATTAAGCCAAGAAGATATTGATAAGATAAATTCTTAATATTATGTCAGCACTTGATGACTACATTTCAACTAATAGTCCTCAAACACCTACTCCAACTGTAACACCTACAACGGGAGTAACTTCGGCGTTGGATAAACATATTGCTACGCCAACTATCCCAAATACTAATACATCAGCGCTAGATAAATATATTTCATCGGGCAATTCTTCTGTTCCTAAAACAGGATATCCGTTGCCAACGCCAGAACCTAAGCAATCATCTGTCGACAAATATATGTCATTTAGTAACCGTATTGGACAATTAGGTTCAGAAATGGATGTTGGTGTTATTAAAGGATTGGGTGGAATAGTTGGAGGTGCTGCCACTATAGGTAACTGGTTGATGACACCGCTTAATAACGCAATGGATAAGATAACAAATACTAAACATCAAGATCTCAATGCTGGTGATAGTATAAAGACTTTTGGTGAACATTTAGATACAGGTGTAAAACCAGAGGATAAGAAATATTTAGACAATGTGTTTGAAGGGCTTGGAACGACGGTACCATATGTTCTTGGAGGATATGCTGGTACTGCCTTAAAAATACCAGCATTGGTATCATCATTGGGATTAGGAGGTGTTCAGGCTCTTGATACAGCGCGAACTGATTATCATCAAATGGTAAGTGATGGAGACAAAAATGCTGGCAAAAAAGCTGCCGCTGTTTTCGGAGTTGATTTAGCATTAAACACTGTAGCTCACTTTCTTGGACCACTTTCACAAGGAGGCAAATACGGGATATTACCATCTGTTACGAGAATTCTAAAATCAACAGTATTAGAAACAGCCAATTATGGATTTGGTCAAACTGTTGTAAGTAATATTGCGAACGGCAGAGCGCCCATGCAAGGTGTTTGGGATGCAATATTAACGATGGCACCTATTTCATTAGGCTTTGGTACTGCTGGTGAGGTTGCTAATAGTGCTAATATAAAAGCTCAACAAGAACAAATCAAAGGAGTTATTCGAGAAATTATTAATAATGGTGGTACAGCGAAAGATGCTACATCTATTATCTCAAAACTAAGTGGAGTTGATGAAGGTACCGTTCAGGGACACATTGAAAACTTTATTGCTAATGATCCAGAGCTTCAAACAAAACATGATGAAAATGTTGCAAAAGAAAATGCACCCGATACTAAGATAACAGAAGCTCGCGCTAATCCTGGGAAGGTAATGGATGAGGCGATACAAAGACATGTGCCGGAAGCAGCTAAGGCAACAGAAAAAACCTCTCCTGCTACTGAACCAAAATCCACTACAAACAGTTCAACACAAGAAAATAATACTGAAGGAAATAAGATTACCAAAGGAGCTTCTGATATAAATAAACTTTTAGTATTACAAGGAGAAAAACCTATTCCAGAAAATGAACAAGCTAAATTTAATTCTAGTGCTGGAGAGCGAAGAAATCAGGAACAGTTTGCCAAAGATTTTGTTAGTAATATGACAAAGACCGATACAGGGATAGAAAAGATCAAAGAAATGATACGTGCGAATGAACCTGTTCCTAAAGGTGTAGAACCACAAATGTTGTATAAAGCGATGGAAGAGTGGGCGCATAAAAATGACCCTAGTTTCCACCGTGAGCTTGCGAATTCTCCACTCAATACTGAAAGTAGTCAGAACGCATCTTCTCTTGAATCTCGTAAGTATGGAGGTGAAAAAAATTCATCAGCAAGTGAGGTTACCAAAACTATAAAAGAAGTAACTGACAAAAAAAGAGAAACTGCTGAAAAGGTTGCCAAAAAGCAGGGAACAACAGTAGAAAAGAAATTAGCAAAATTAAAAGAAAAAGGCGATAATGCAATAAAGAAAACAGAAGAAGGGCAGAAGGCAACAAGGAGACCTCGATTGAAGGCTTTTATTGATTCATTACCAGATTGTTAAAATAAATATATGTCAATTTGCATACCCAAAGAATTAAGAGATAAGTTTATACGATCTATTAAAGATGGTAGTCTTGATATTAACAAATTGGCAGATGAACCACTGACTGAAAATAGACGTGCCGAATTTGAAAAAATCTTTGGTAAAGATTATGGTAAAACCGCAAACACTCTCTTTGAAAAAGGTCTTGTGCACGCTGACCAGCAAGCCGGAATCATTAGCGCCATAAAAGCTATTGGACTTGATCCAAAAGCAGAAGCTGATTTTATTAAGAAAACGTCTGAGATAAATGGGAAACTATATAAAGGCGAACAGATATTACGAGACGCACGAGAGGCAAAACTTAAAGTAGGTATTTCTGAAGAGCAAACTAAAACGCTTGTAGATTTGTCTAAAAAGATGGACGAACTCAACCCTGGAAACCGCAAAGATATTAAAAATCTTGGTGATTTAACTGATGAGCTTTTAAAGAATAAAGATCTGACACCAGAGCAGAAGACTCATCTTGAAGATTTGAAAAAAGAATTAAATAGATCAGAAACTCCAGAGGAAATAGAAAAACAAATAAAATTAAAAGTCCAAGGAGGAGATGAAGACATTGGAAGTGAAGTTTCAAAACTAGCACGTTCTTTTGTGGAACAAGGAATTACTAATCCCGAAAAACTCGTGGATGCAGTACATGATGTTCTTAAAAAGAGTATTTCAGACATTACTCCACGTGAAGTTATGGATGCTATTTCAGGATATGGAAAATTCAGAGAACTTAGCAAGAATGAAATAGATATAAAACTCGCAGATTTAAAAGGACAAATGCAAAACTTAGGTAAACTTGAAGATATGGAAAAAGGAAAAGCTCCTTCAAAAAGCGGAGTACAACATCACCCTGTGAGTGAAGAGCAAAAAATACTTATTAAAAAGGTGAATGAAGCTAAAATTAAATATGGCTTCAATACAAAAGATTCATTAGCATCTTATAAAGAAAAGCTATCTACCAAAATTGCTGAATTGCAAACGAAAATAGATAATGGTGATTTTTCTAAAAATCCAAAAGTTCAAAAAAATAAAATATATGATGCTGAAACGCAAAATCTAAAAGATAAGTTAAAAGAATTAAAACAAACAATAAGAGATAAACAAAATGAAATTAAAACAGGTGATAAAAAACTTACCAAAGAATCTCTTGGCAAAATGCAAGGAGTGCTAAAGAAAGTCTATGGTAAAGATATACCACCAGACATACAAGCTAAAATAGATGGGTTAAAAACTCTGTACAAAGACAGCAATATGGTAGACCAAAAGCTTGGCACCTCTGCCGAATTTGTTAATGCTAAAAACGACTTTCAACAATATGTAAATAGTCTCCATGAAACACCTGCACTGCGAAGTATTGCCAACAGTCTTGGTGGATTCTTTAAAAACTCTCTTATCGCCTTAAAGACAGGTGTGAAAGTGGCAACTATAACACCAATAAATTCTGCTATTGAATTAGTAAACCGTAGAATTGCTAATGGTAAAATCGTAGGAGATGTAAATATTGGAGACAAAATAAATGCAGTCAAGGCAAACCTTGAAATGTATGCCAAAACAAAATCCGGTCACATTTCTTTTTTGGATGTAAATGGAGATGACAGTGCTGTGTTTGGTACCAATAAATATGGTCACCACGAAGACTTTGGAGGTAAAGAAAATATCGCAAAAGGAGAATCTGTAGGCGGTAAGGCTCTTGAATACACCGCCAAAGGATTAAATGCAGTAACACGCGCATCTAAATACTTTGCAATCAACATGTTACATAAACCAGAAATGGCGATAAATTCATCACTCGCTTTCGTGGATGCATCTGATATGATTTCTTCTCGATATGCAAAAAGTGAATATAACACTAAGGGAGATAATATGACTGCTACTGAGATTTTTAATGACTCTATTAAAGAAAAGCCTCAGACAGATCTAGGGAAACTTGCACGACTTCGCAGTCAGGAAGAAGTATTCCGTATTCTAAGTATAAATAAAAGTGCGCTTGCGAATATAACCACTGAATTAAAGTATCAGATGAATAAATACGTGCCTACTTCTGGAGATTATTTACTCCCTATGGCGACTGTCCCATCAAATGTCATCTCTGCTCAAATAGAAAATATGGGCGGAGGTCTTGGTACCGGAACAGTAAAGATGATAAAGGGTTGGAGCGAACTTAACGCCTTAAAAAAGGAAGGTAATGAGCAAAGTATTGAAGGAGTACAAGCCATGTCAAAGATTCAAGATGGATTTTCAACTCTTACACGAACTATTGGGATTATGGGCGCAGCCGCAATAGTAACTTCAAATCTTACTAAAAAAGATTTCTTTGAAGATCGTTATAAAAATTCATTTGTTAAAATAGGCAACTTCTGGTTAAACACTGAAATATTTGGAGGAGGATCTGCTGCTATTTCTGGAATGATGTTAGCTAAAGATGGACATTCTGGGATGCTTGAAGATTATGCAACAGAAACGGAAAATCAAGTTAAAAAATCGCCTCTCGCAAAACCATTAGACGATATAAGTCAGCAAGGAATCCAGGCAAAAATAAATTCTTTCCTTAGTCCGACTCAATTAAATGATGTAGAAAAATCTCTAAGAGAAGGCACTGCTAATCCGGTATTCTTTGGAACAATGATAAGAACCGAAAAACAAAAGAAGCAAGATGATGCAGATAGTGGTAAAAAGAGTGCAGCTACGAAAGTGCAAAATGCTAAAAATAAAGCCAAGAAACAAACTATCTTCTAGTAAATAGTGATAATATTAATGCAGTAAACATAACTCCTGCCATTAATATAATCACTTCAATTACTAAATTCTTAAACGCATCAATTAAGTTTTTCATATTATTTTAATTTAACCACACGATATGCGATAATGCAAGCTCTGTCCCAGGTAAGGGATTTGCGTTTCACGCTACGTTTCTTTTCTTCAGTGAAAGTTTCGATATCGATGATAACGAAGCCTAGAGGGTACTTGATGACTATATATGCTGGTGCATTTTTGTAATATGAAAAGTCCGGAGAACCAACTGTGCCACTCTCATTGCGTATCAGGTAGCCTTTCTTGCCCCATTTGACTGTCATGGAAGCATCTATCTGATGATCCTCAAGGCAAGAGAAAGGGATTGAGTCGGTAGTCGTCTGTTTGAGTTCATACGTGCCAGAGAGCTTTGGAGGGTTGGCTAGTATCCAATGGCGGAAGAGGGTGCCGAAGGAGGATTCTCTATTTTTCATAGCGATTTTGGTGACTCGCAAGGTCGTATAAATCAAGAATTTCTTTTTGTTGCTCTGGTGTAAATTTTTTAAATCCTTCTAACATTTTAGTAGACATAGATAGAGGTATATATTTTCGAGGTCTCCTTATTGCATTAATTGCTTCCTCTAATGATTTTTTTGTAAATTGTGGTTCATTCATAACTTTAAATATACCCTCGCATCAAAATCTTTCTTATTAATAATAGAATCTCTAACCGCCTTATCGACTTTACCAGACACAAGATACACATACAGGTTAGGGGCGAGCTTGTTCATGCGTAAACTTCTCCCGACCGATTGGACATGATCAACGATTGACCAGCTCTCACTTGCGTATATTGTACAACGAAATGACGGTAGTTCATAGCCAGCGCTGATCTGTGACTGGCATACCACGAGACAACGATTGCTTGCTTCGGCTTCCTTAATTAGATTGCCACGATCCTTTGTAGCTCCGGTAAGACAATAGACGGGAACTCCAGCCTTCTTTATGGCTTGCTCTATTAATCCTATCTGTTCTGTATATTTAGCGAAGACGATAACCTTGTCGTATTGTTCACACAGGTCCAAAATTGCATCAATTTTACCAGTATCAAAGGTCTCAGATTTCTCAAATTCATTACCTTTTAATACTCCTTGTTCTATCTGATGTTGTTTCCCGACAAGCACAATTGGGTCAGGATATTCCATAGGTATCTCTTTCAAGCGTTTCTCTTGAGCCGTAGAGAGGGGAATATGTTTTACAATATGAGTCTGCTCGGGAACATCAGTGAAATCACTCATTTTGCCGGTGAAGCCAAGTGATTTAACCACCTTAGCCAATCTGTTCTTCGTTTCACTATCCTTTTTAACTCCCCATATCTCCGCCCGGCCAGGCATAGGTAGCCTTACATAGAACGTAGCGCGCCAATTATAGAAATCCCAATCCTTACCGAGGAGCCACGCAGCGGCGAGAACTGACATAGGATTTTTAACCGGAGTCGCTGTACAGAGATACAATCTGTCGGGTTTATTGCGCTTTAAATACTCCTGACACGCCTCAAAGAGCTGTGATGCTTTTGGTATAGCCTGCTTCTTTACATAGCGAGTGTTGGGGGTCAATCCACAAACAGTGTGCACCTCGTCGATAATTACGGTCTGAAATTTTGGCAAGTCCTCATGGTCGCGCTTGAACTCTTCCTTACTGATTACCTTGAGGAAGGATATCTTATGCACCACGATAGACTGCAACTGATTCTCCCACGTCTTTGCATCGCGGATCGTCTTCGGACAGATGACAAGCGTGTTACCTTCAGCAAGTGACAAGGCAAGGAATGTCTTACCTGTACCACAGGAAAAGAAAAGCGCTGTACGCTTTGGATCTGCATCTATTACTTCTTGTTGGTGTTTATAGGGCTTCATATTAATCTAAGGGACAATTATAACCATGATATTTTTTGCAAGCCCCGCAATAATCAATACGACCAGAAGGGACAACTTCTAGTTTACAAGCTAATCTACCACTCTCTTTTGTTTTATGGATTGCTTCGCCTACATCAGGTTTACGATAAGATTGTAGTGAATAAATAAGTGCATCTTTATAATCATTGTATGACTTACCATCAAATTCATCATATTTTCTATGGTATCTATCATAGTGGAACCTATTATTGGGCTTTCCACAAATATTACAATGACACGGAACCTCTAAATCACACTCAGGGTGACATTTTAATCTATAGGCTAATCGTATTAAGAATTTCTTTATTGTTTCTTTCATATATTTATTAATTACTTATTAAGAGTGCCCTGTGGGGAATGGCCTGCAGACCGAGGTAGATGGGACTTGAACCCACATCATACTTTATTTATATTACCTTACCTTCCCCCATAGAGCACCCTTGTAAACAATCAACTACTTCTTACCTTTCTTTGAAGGCTTCTTCACCTCTTTCTTTGGTGCACTTTTTGCTTTTGCCATAAATTTATTACATTTTATCGTAATTACTATCTCCCGACGCGAGATAGAGTTTGCTATCGTTTTCAACTTGTTCTTTTAACATGGTCTGACCTTCAACAACTAAGTCAAAATCATCTGCTGTGATTGGTGACTTGTTAGTGAATGTTACCTTGCGGTATGTATTTGTTCCAAAAGTCTCCTCTGATGATCCAAGGGTGGTAACGACTGTCGAAGGGTTTACACCTTTCTTATAATCCTTAAACGCCCACTTGGATGACTGTGACAGATTGAATTGGTGTAGTTCACCTTCGTATAGAACGTAAAGGATAGTCTCTTCCTTAAGGTCACTCGTAGGCTTGCCTTTCTGTGTAAGCGCAGGATACTTTGCCTGAAGTTCTGCCTGTGTTCCATGCTGTATCTTCTGTTTATCGAGATACAATGGTATCACCTGCTGGTCATTATCAAACACCGGTGAGCTGATAAACTTCTTCAATGATGAATCGTACTTACGAAGTTGTCGTCTATGATAAGTAATAATTACATCCACTGTTTCACCATCAATAAACTCTTTCGTCCAAACCTTATTACCAGTTTCTGGATCAACTTCACCAAGGTCTTTCTCTGTATAGAACGTGCCTGCTGGCTGGATAATAGAAATCTTTTTATTCTTGCCTGTACCAGTTTCTTCTGTAATATCTTTTGATATCATTCCAAAACGTGGTAACGATTGACGAGACTTGTCATCATTTACCGGATAACCTTCATTGAGAACTGCTAACTGCTCTTCACTCAAACCTTTTTCTTTTGCCATATATTTTTATTCTTTGTTATGTTCTTTAATAATAAAGTATATTTCATCGACCACTTGAAATGTACTTAGACCCACGTACTCTGGTTAATTACTCCAGAATAACTATTCTGCAACTACGCTAAGTGGTTTGAACTCCTATTACGCCATCAACGTAAACTCTAAGTGATCAATTCATCGGAGTAGCGGTTCGCACAGACGCATTACGTGGATCTAAATGCACTTCCTTTCGGATAATACACTCCATAATATTTACGATATTAGTCCGTATCGAGTACCTGGGTTCCGAGATTGGATCAGGGATGGCGATAACATATCGTAAATATTATGGAAAGTACTATCCTATATCTTATCGCATATACTAATTATTTGCAAGGGGATAAGTAACCCATAAAAACCAGTAAATCTACATCACTTTTTATTAAATGACGACCATAATGATTCATTAGTTTCATTCCAAAAGGATCTAATTCAACATAGTATCCATTATCGTATACAACATATTGATTAACATTCTTCAAAAGACCTTCTACTTCTTTAAGAATTTTGTAGTACTCTTTGAAATGCTCAACTTTATAAAATATTCTATCTGTTAGTAATTTAGTCATGATTTTTAGCAAATTGCTCCATTAATTTATAAGTCTTATTAATCATCACACTGAAGTTAAGAATGTCCTTCATCGACCTTTTGGTTGTAAACATCTTTGGCAGTCCTTTTTGTTCTACTCCAAACGTACCGTTTTCAATCATCGGAATAGAATATAATCGTAAGCGCAACTTCTCTGGCGGTATCTTATGATTAAGCCATACCAGAAGGCAGTAGAACGTGATCTGCCCCCATTCATCAACTGCTTTTTGTGTCCAGCGCGTAGAATTACATGAGGTTTTATATTCATCGATTGCCGGAACAGAAGGAGAGAATCCATCAAGGTGTCCCATAAGTTGTATCTTACCAAGCTTGCCGAAAAACTCCTGTTCAAACACTTCCGGGCGCTCGATAGTAGGTAGATATTTTGGATCTTGTGTTATACGCTCGCCTACATCAATACCACCTTGCATAACAGCATTAGGGCTCGTGCGCACCCCTAGAACATATCCTTGATACCACTTCTCTTTATCATAACCGAAAGATGAAATAGATGACCATGATAACGCCGGCCAACGTAGTTGGGTATGTAAATCTCTATCTTTTATTGGATTTTTCTTTATCTTTGCCATGTTCTTAGTCTTGTTAATTCTTTATAAAGGAAACATTTAGGATTAATACAAACGATTATTTTAGTATGCTGATTAGATATTAAATGAAGAGTGGTCTTTAATTCTTTACAATGACAACAACGCTCAGATATTTGATCATCATCGTGGAATTCTTTAATTTCTCTTTTTGTACTTATACGCATATTACTTTTTATTTAATAAATAACACTCCCTCCTACAATACTTCCTTCCCTGGTTTGCTAATAATTCTGTAACTTGAAATTTAATATTACAGCCCTTACATGTAAGCTCCACCTTCTTACTAGGGGGAAGTCTAGGGTTTAATATTTCTCTAATCTGACTTTTACTGAGCATTCGTAATTTTGTCATGGTTATAAGCTATAAATTAAAACTTATCTATCTTAGCTAGTAATTCATCTTGCTTGATAAAGCGTGCTACCTCACTTCTTTTATCTAAGAATGTCTGATGTTCCATGTCTTCAATTTTCTTCCTTATCTCCTCTTTCTGTTCTGCGAGGGTTTGAGTTATAATATGTTCTATCTCAAAATAAAATCCTGAATCTTTTAGTAGAATTGGTTTCTCGCTTGTGTCGTCTGATTCATTATACTTCTCCCATCGAACGACTACATCACCTAGTTGTTCTTGCCAAGAAGGCTTGTTTTGTATTTCTTTATCTTTTGGTAATGTTACACCAGGTATATTTGTCCAAAATAATCTTTTTCTTTGTTGAGCAGATACAATTCCAGCATCAATCATGATAGGTTCTACCCCTAGAGTTTCAGTAATAAGAGCTTTTGCCTCTTTTGGCATTGAGTTTACATTTTCAAAAATAAAATATTTAGGTCTTACTTCTTTTAAAATTCTTACATATTCCCAAAATAAACTAGATCGATCTCCATCTAATCCTTTCCTCTCTTTCTTTGCTATAGATAAATCTTGGCAAGGTGAACCACCAATAAGTAAATCAAATGGTAGGTTCCTTTCTAGGTGTTCTTCTTGGTTCCAACAAGTACAAGTTTCCCAACCGCAACCATCAAATTCAGAAACATCTATATCTGTAACACTTCCAAGTTGTATTATTTCAGGATAATTTTTTTGACTTATTTGCATAACATATTTATCTATCTCGCTTGCATAATACGCATCAACTTTAATACCTACCCTTTCGAGGGCTACTCTCGCACAACTTATTCCATCAAACAAACTTATTACTTTCATATATTTTTAGTTCTTAATCTCCCCCTTTATTGCTGGGGGGTGTTAAAAATCTTTCATTATTTGTAATTTTACTAATTCATTCTTTAAGTCAGTTTTCAAACTTTCAAGTTGTTTTTTATCTTTAATATCTAAAAAAACAAGTCCAATAGATTTATATGCTAGGGTGGTAATAGACTCATTTTTTTCTTTTAATGTATTTTGTAAAGTATATTCTTTTAATGCCACCATTTCAGTGATAGAAAAGTTATTATGTTGAACGATAACTGAAACAATACTGTATTGAATATCTCCTGGAAACTCTTTTATTTTTTTAATTATTTCTTCCATGTATCTGTTGTTAAATGTTAATAATTATAGCAAGGATATCCTTTAGCACGCTCAAGGCTCAAATTATCAAGAGGCTAAAGGATTCCAGACTTCAAGGGTAACTTCCTGGCAGACGAAACACCAAGACCGCCGACGCGGTAGCGGATCCAGTAGCTGTTGACGTAGATACCCTCGTCGTCAAAGTAACCGACGTAGACACGGTTATCGTCCGAGCCGAGAACGGATGTATGTATATACCAGTCTTTTAATAATCTTTCTCCAGTTTTCTTGAAATGAGTCAGCACTGCTTCTATGACTATCGCAGGATGTGATACATAACAGTCTTTTTCTAATTCTACAACCTGTTCACTGTAGGTTTTGTTTATCGAAGTTTTATCAAATATAATCTCATACTCGCCAGGGGGCATTTTTTCTGTGTAAAATACTTCACTTTTATACCAATCTTGTTCATAAAATCCAGACGAACCAATCCTAAACTTTTCAATGAGTTCCTTTATTGATGCACCAGTGTATGTGTGTTTTATTTTCATATTATTTCTCTTCTTGCTTAGATTCTTGCTTAGATGGTAAAAGGGAGAGGATGTACTTTGTAAAGGTTTGCTCGTTTGAGGATATGCGATAGAATAGTCCATTGTTTAAATCAACTGTTACTTTCTCCTCTATCCCCTTCCTCAAGTCCTCAATGATAGTGGAGTGGAGGGTGGTGAGGGTGGAGCGGAGGTCAAAATGTTCCTCTTTTAATTTTAAACATTGTTCCCCTGATGGATTTTCTCGCCCAGGATTGAATGGGTATCTACAATCTATATGTCCTTTTCCGCCTTCATTGTCATTGTAACAACAGTTTCCATTAAAAGTATGGTCTGAGATTTTCTCATCGAACTCTTTTAGCTTTTCTTCTATGTATGTGTCTTGGTTGTTCATGGGTTAGGTTAGGGAGATTAGTTTGTTTTCTAGTAAGTAGATGAGCATTTCAGCTCTAGCATCGGCTTCGGTATTACCTGACTCTGGTGGTTCTTCATTAAAATACCCGTATATATTTTCGTAAAAACAATATGGTTTATCTTCAACATCAAATGAACATCCAAAAGTATACTGTTCTCCTGATTTTGTATATATACTTTTAGGCAACATCTCTCCAAGTTCTGCGACAGTGAAGGCAGAATAGTCTTGTGGGTACGTTTTTCCTTTTGGTGTTTTTTGTAAGAATGGTTTACTATCTCGTTGTAAAGTTCTAGTTTTACGAGTGTATGTCTGTGTCCACATAAACATACTCTCCTGTTTTACTCCCAACTCACGAAGTCTCTTACTTAATTCTAACGACACTACTTGTTGTTCTATTTTCATCTCATTCCTCCCTGGTATGGGGGTGTGTATTATCTTTTAATGTTTCTAAAGTGATCGTTATTTATTTTAATATCTTTTATTTCCCAGAAGTCACGTGATAAAGGGTAAGTTATGTTTATGCGGTGTTTTTGAGTATCAAAGGTAATTTTTGCTTTAGGGTGTTCTACTTCGAGGCGTTTCATTTCTACGATTGCGTACTCCATTTGTTCGATTGTTATTTCTTTCATAATCCTATGTATTAATTAATCTTCTAATTCGACTTCGCTGATTTTCTTACCGCAGTCTATGCAGTAAGAGATAAGAACTCGCTTGCCTCGCTTACCGCCCGACATCTGTAGTACTTCCTTTAGATATAATTGCTCTGAGTGTATATGTTCTCCGTGTGCCATATGTTTATGTATTAATTAATAATCCTCTCTCCTGAAATAGCCTGAAGGTTGATTGAGGGGAGGTAGAAATTTGACGAGTAATTTATCGGTAGTCTGAGTACTTTATAAAATTTCCTCAATCTACCCACTCGTATATTCACTCTACAGTTGGTCTCTAGACCTTGGTTACTAGAGTTGTACCACTTTTAACTTTCTCATTGCCCATCAAAGGGTTTTAGCGTCTAGTTCCGCCACTCCCTTCAATCAACCACCACACTATTCCAAGAACTTGGTGAAGAGCTAGAACCCTAACTTACTTAAAAACTCTTTCTGTGTGAACTCCTTTACCTTGCCTTTGTAGTTAATCTTAATATCAGTCTTCTTAGTTGCCTGTTTTGGGTGCGTGAACTTCTTTTTCATTGTTATAAAGATACCGACTGACTCGATTATTGGTGTTGTTTTCATACTCTAATTCAATATACTTTTAAAGTGGCTTAATATTCTTTAGTGCTTCTTCGACCTGTTTCTTGTCGTATGTCTGTGTGCCGATTTTTAGTGTTTCAACTTCTATCTTTTCTTCGATAGGTATGATTTCGTAATCGCCGAGTACGTATTGATTTTTCCAATATGTTGAGCCAGTCTTATCCGTAATATCAGTTATCTTTCCTGTATCATCGCCACCGATAAACCAACCTTTAGTGAATGAAGCCTTGAGTGAGACCCAAGCGTCACCATAGACCCGAGCGTTACCAGAGACCTGAGCGTCACCAGAGACCCGAGCGTCACCATAGACCTGAGCGTCACCATAGACCCAAGCGTCACCATAGACCTGAGCGTTACCATAGACCTGAGCGTTACCAGAGACCTGAGCGTTACCAGAGACCCAAGCGTTACCAGAGACCTGAGCGTCACCATAGACCTGAGCGTCACCATAGACCTGAGCGTTACCAGAGACCTGAGCGTCACCATAGACCCAAGCGTCACCGTCTTGTGACAAGTTACCCTCTTTCTCTACATAACCCCCTAAATCACCTTTAGAAGCTGAGCCGAAATTAGCCTCTGCCTTTATCTGAAATAATGTAGTACCCCAGACAACTTTTTTATTTGATGTTAATGAATATTTTTTTGACATATATTTTATCTTAAAATTAATAACGCTAGTAATATAACCACTCCCACTATCGACCAGATGATTATCTTCTTTAACTTCTTATTGCGGGCTTTTTCTTTCGACCATTCGCCTTCAAGGCGATAAGATTTATTCTCCCATGATTCATCGGGCGGATTATTCTGTATGTTCTCTTGGTCTAACTTATCTAAAGCTATATTTCTCTTTCTTTGAATTACTTTGTCTTTGTGGAGTATTGTTTCGATTAACTCTCTTTCTACATGTTTCTGTGCATCTTTTAACTTGTTTTTTGATGATAAATTACTTTTATCCAGTATATTACTGGCTATTATCTTTGCATTTCTTAACTGTTTATCTCCTTTCTTACGGAGCTTATCCTCAAATAATTTTTGGTATGGGTCTTCAAATAAATGAAGTTTATATATACTTTTTCCGTTGCCCTTCCCTTCAGGATAACATCTTGGGGATATTTCCTTCCCTAGTGTCACTCCACATCTTGTACATATTGGGTCTAGTAGTTTAGATTTTTTCATGTTAGTTATTATAAATTGATAATTCTTTAACGATCGTAAAAAACATTATCTTTTAAAACAACACCTATTAATAAGTATCCATCAAAGAAATACACAAATTTCTTGAAAAGAAAATACTTTATCCACTTTGAAACAAAAATACTTCTGCCTTCAGGAACATCATAAATAGTACAATTTGAAATTGATATATTCTCTATTACAAATAGTTCACTATTTTTACCAGACATCATAAAATCTGTAAATTCTTGAAATGATATTTTTTTATCTTTTAATGTTTTCATATAATTTTACTTAATTGATAACTCTTTAACGATCTGGTGCACTGTGTTACGCGGGAGCCGGAAGATGAATGCCAGCTCCGATTGTGTGTACTCTTTAGTACTCCACAGGTTAATAATAATCTCCTTGCGCTTGGATAGTAATATCTGTTGTTTTTTATTTGGTTTGCCTAGGATGTATTCCATGTTAATTTATTTCAATCTCATAATATTTATCATCTTCTGTAAAAATCTCGACTCTTTTTACTGGTTTTTTTATCCACAATGTAAGCCTCTGTTCTTTCTCATTAAGATATACTTTTTCTCCTAAATATTGTATATCCTTTTCACCTCTGTGATACATATAATGGTCAAAGTTATCTCGATCTAATTTATCAGCTAACTCATCCCATTCTTCTTTGAATAACCATTTTAATATTGTTTTCATAATTATTTTTCTATCCCAAAATTATCTAAAACTCCACCATCAGTATAAGGTTCTCCGGGTTCAAGTACTTCTGGTGAGAACATTTTCTGTAATCCAGTCTTATTTAACTCTAACCATAAATTTGCTACAGCTTCTTCGGGGGTTGAGCCAGATTCATTTGTTGGATAACAATCAATATAATTTTCATCACCATATTCATAATATCCTGCTCGCCAATCTTTACCTGACCACCATAAAACAAATTTATCTCTATCGCTTCTCTGTTCCCCACATGCTTCTATGAGTTCAGAGAGGGTGGGATAATAAGTAGGCATTTTACCATTATCATCTCCGCCCCATTCTCCATTTCCTTTCCGCGGAAACCCTGCTTTTTTTAATTCTAATGCTTGTTCGTATGTCATATACGATAAATGTATCATTGTCATAGTTAAATAGCAAGTGAAGTTATCCCCACATCGTATATACTTGCAATTTATTTTTGTCAGACTATAATAGGTAGATGCAAATATCTTCCGGACACAATTATATATTATTATTAGTAATCACCCAGCAAGACCCCTCCGGAAGAGGGTTAAATTTGTTGGGTGATTTTTGATTGTAAATGTATGAAAAAGATAATTTGTAACCAATGTAAAGAGTGCCAACTTCCTTACTTGCCGAATAATAAAATACCGTGTAGTGATACTGATTGTAAATGCCATACAGTAAAACAAGGTGGTAGATATAATAAAACTTACATATTAGAAGAAAAACTTGAACCTTGTTTGTGGGATACCTGTGTTTGTTGGGATGAAGAAGAACATAGACAAAGAAACAAAATATAATTTATGATATTTCCTAAACACATACAACAATTTTTTAGTAACCGAAAAATGAAGCAAGAAGTGCTTACGGATTTTAAAATTGGTTATAATGGAAAAATTATATATCCATATATAGATGCTAATGGAATAAAATCTTTTAACCTATACCGACAAGATCCTATGTCGCATGTTGGCCCAAGATTTTCTTATGATAAAGGCTCACATGTTGCACTATACGGCATACATCGATTAAAGGAACAAAAGACTATCCTAATATGTGAAGGATTAAACGACTGCCTATCTTCTTGGTCTGCTGGAGTACCGGCAGTTACAAGTACTGGAGGTTGTATGAGTTTTCAGGAAAGTTGGATTGATTTATTTAAAGATAAAGAAGTTCTTATATGCCTAGATAACGATATTGCCGGGGCGAATGGTATGATTAAGATATTAAAATTTATACCTACTGCTTATGTGGTGCTACTACCAGAAGATGTCAAAGATATTGGGGATTTTATAGCTGGTGGTGGAAACTTGCAGGAACTTATAAAAAATAAAATACATTTTGATTCTTTAGAACAAGTTATATCTGAAAAATGTGATAAGTTGGCTAACTTTACTCATGATTCTTATTTTTATGATGCTTACGAAAAATCTTTTAAAGTAGAAGAAAAGCCTAAAAGAAAAGTTGGGATTGAAACTGATGACCTAGAACGTGCCAAAGAATACCCTATAACAGACCTACTAAAATTTAACAACAGTGGCTTCGCCCTATGCCCGGCACACAATGAAAAGACACCATCACTAAAATACTACCCAGAACAGAATCGTTGCTACTGCTTCGGAGGGTGTGGCAAATCTTTTGATGCTATTGATATTTATAAGATAATACACAACTGTTCTTTTAAAGAGGCGGTTAGTAAGATGCAATGACCTTCCCAGAATTAAAACAAAAAGTAGGCGAATACTTTTACAGTGAAGATGAGGGACTTTTGATGATGCCTATAAGTTTAGCGGTCAACACACGCCTACAACTAGGTGACCCTATTTGGATGGCACTTATCGGACCATCATCATCCGGTAAGTCACAAATACTACGACCACTCGCAATGACTGATCCAAAGTTTCTACATGCGCTTGATGATATTACTGAAAATTCTTTTATGTCCGGAGTGCGAGCCAAGAAGGGAGAAAAGAGTATGTCACTATTAAAACGAATAGGTAAACTTGGTATACTGGTTATGTCTGATCTTACTGTTATATTTTCAAAAGGAAGTGAGAGTAAAGCATCTATTCTTTCACAGTTTCGTATGATTCATGATGGCAGCTACACCAAAACTACCGGCACGTCAAGTGAACCTTTACAATGGGAAGGGCATCTGAGTATGCTTGCTAGCTGTACTCCGGCAATATACCAGTTTGTTGAAGACTTACAAGTACTCGGCGAGCGTATGGTCTATTATCGAATGAAAGATTATGATATGGAAAAAGCTACACGCCTAGCTCTTGGAAGAAAAATATATGGTAAAAAGGTTGATGAGAAGTTAGCTGAATTGTACGGAGGCTATATAAAAGAAGTAGTACTGTTCTGCAAGGATAAAAAAATACCATCAATTGAAGGAACACCAACCTTCGAAAGAATCTTAAATAGCGCCATGTTTGCTGCAACCTTACGTACCCCTATCCAATACGATAAATACGAGAAGTCTGTAACCCATATACCAATAAGTGAAGCACCAACACGTGTCGCGCTTGAGCTTATGAACCTCGCGAAGGGTCTAATGTGCATGCAATACCATGACACTAATGGAGAATCCTGGGATCTACCAGAAAATATGATACGCCATATCGAATGGTGTTCATGGAGCCTGGCAAACGAAGAGAAGCGCGCTTGCTTACGATTTCTCGCAGATCTAGACTTCGGTGTATCCGCGCGCAATCAGACAGTAGCCGATGCTATAGGTCTTAATACCACCATAATCGGTCGTGTACTGCAAAATCTGGCTTCCATAGGCATATTACAACGATCCGGTAGTAATGAAGGTTTATCGTGGACTATAGCTGATCGTAAGGTCTGGGAAGAAGTCCGGAAGTTAGAGAATATTGAAACGAGTGTTGATATCGGTGAAGAGCGTGATATCACTACTGATGAAGTAGAGGAACATGAAGCACAGGTGCAACAGAATTTTGAAGATTTAACAAAACCTTTTTAAATGTATATGGAAAATAAAGTAGAAATTATAGAAGTTTGGATGCCAGTAAAAACAGGAGGTGAAGCAATCGCTTCCGATGGCAAGCACCTAAAACTAATTGCTAAATTTGCAAATGGTGTTCCTCTTGTTTTGGAAAAAGAATTTTATGCTCAAAAAAGATTTATAACTGAAGAGTAATATAAATATTTAAAAGAGGGAAGTAGAAAATTATCATTTGATTTATAAACAAAAAAAAGCACCTGTTAGGGTGCTTTTACTTTGGCTTACTGCTCTGTGTCATCGGTGCTTGGATCTTCGTCTTGTACTTCTGCTATGTCATTGCCGATAGATTCCCCGCGGGCCTGAAGCTCTTGGGTGAGTGCGGTGATATTCTCATCGTTACCTTCACGCACTGCTTTGTCGTAAGCCCTCTGTAAATGTGGCTCTGCTAAGGTTGATGTATCGATTTGTTCTCCTTTTGAATTTACGTATACTGGTGACATGTGTTTATAATATTATTATCTCTTATTAAATACTACTTGCTCCTCCCAGTAACGACATCCAGGAAGTTCTATATTGGCTTTCATTGCCTCGCGGATTGCTGTTTCATCTGGTACAAGATACTCGCGAGGGATCTTGGTTGCATCAGTTATCTCAAACTTTTTCTGGGTTCGGAAAGTGATACCACCACTTTCTGTAACTATTTTTTGCTCTGGCTTTTCTATTAATTCCATTTTTTTGGTTGCTGTTTCAATTTTCAAATTACCAGAAATAACTCTGTCTGATAATTTCTTCTCGGCTATCTGTTGTAGTCTTATTTGCTCGGTGTGGTACTTGCCCATAGCACTACGTATCTCTGCGATTTTAGCTGTGAGTATGTCCTCTGTTGGTTTGTATTTGGCTCTGATGGCCTTGAGAGAAGCGTTTATCGGGGCTGTAATGGCTTGCTTATCGGCTTCTAACGCATCGCTGTATTTATTGAGCTTTGATAGCAATTCCGTGGCTTGTGTAAGCGAGGGAGTATCTGTAATTACTATTGTTTTATGCTCTTGGATTATAGGCGTTATCTCTTTTATAAGGTTTGGACTTTCGTCGAGGTTTGGACTTTTGACCCTGTTTAAGGCTGACGGAATTTGTTGTAGTTTTGTTTTCATATTCTTTTATATATTGTTATCGCTATGCTAATAATGGCTAGACCTGTTAAATATAGGTATATCATTTTGTTGTAGTTTTGTTTAATTGATAATGTTCTTGCGACCTTGTTTCTGCTTCCAGAATATCGCTTGTTTCTCTAAAACACTCCTCGCTATTTTCGTACTCTATTTGAGTATAGCCGTAGCGTTCAAGCTCTTTGCATATCTTTTGGTATATAGTTTCCCATTCTTTGTAGACTCCTTCTGATGCCTCGTTGTCTTCTTCATCACGTATGTCAACAGTCTTGCTGTTGCTATGGTAGTAATGTCCACTATGTTTTACATAAGCAATATATTTTTTCCATTGCCTATTTACTTTTTCTAGTTCTGTTTTAAAAACAAAACTACCCTCAAACATAGCTCCATCACCTTGGCAATAAGACAATGAGTATAATACTTTCGTTGGCTTTGTACCTGATACGCTTGTGTCATTCTCGTCCTTGATGTCGTTTTCTTCAAGTAGCTCATGCAAACGTTCCGCCATGTTGTCGGCTAGAAACGGATAACCATTGTCTTGATTAAAATCTTCTCTAGCCTTGTCTTTGGCTTCTTGTGGTAGTTCGTCAAACGTGTAGAGATTGTACTCTTTCGTGATTGTTTTCATATGTAGTTTTCAAATAACATAGCATACATACAATAGCAATATTTATGTTATGCGTTGCCGGTGCGGGTTGCCGGTGTTATGTTAATTGTTTACCGCATGGATAGCACAATCGTTGTGATTATGCTATCTAGCGAGAAGCATTTATAATACTTTTATAATATTGATATTTCTAGCTCTTTTTCAAGCTCTTCAAAAGCATTTTTATACTTGCTTTCGATCCATTCTTCTGGGTTTTCGGTTAGATTTGTGATGTTTAGTATTGACATATAGTTATTATTTAATGTGCTAGTAATATGTTGAAATGCTTGCGTGCTGATTTTGCACTAGTGTGCATTTGTCCTCGACGTGTTGTTTGTAGTCTCTCTCCTTGCTCTT
>JGI24890J29729_1000198_pt1 | contig 45827 bp, 44 predicted proteins | sample FreactcultureFD7_FD_29729 | JGI IMG/M metagenome (IMG submission 29729)
AGTCGAACCACGGATCTCCTCATAGGATTGTAATGGATACAAGTGAGGCGCTTTAACCACTAAGCCAAGCGGGCTGGAGAGACAAACTCTATTCTTGAATTCGATGCTCAGCCGCGCTTGCAATGTGTATATACATCATGAAATGCCAGGGAGGAGAAGTGAAGATGAAATTTTGGCCGCGTATCGTTTCAGGCCGCGTAGCACGATCGCAATGGGCTTGCCAGTCTGTGGATCCGACAAAAGAGTTCCGAGCGAGTTTACGGAGAAGGTTTATCGATCACGATTTCGACAAGTCTGTATCCGCGTTCTTCTAAGCATCAGGTGAATTCGTCCACTCTACTCGTCGCAATTCTCTCTCAAGATCGCTACAAGTAGAGAAGTTTACCGTATCTGTGTCGAGAACAACAATTTACATTCTCTCCAACAAATCTTCTACGCTGCCATCGAAATTAACCGTGCTCATCTCGAGAAACTTCGGAAGACCTTCGACAGTTCCCAAACTTCCCGCCAATACTAGCCACACCACATCTCTGTTGACTTTACCCAGCAGTTCATAAAGTTTGAAAGCGTGATTGCGAAGTTCGGAATCGATCGAAGAGGCGAGGAAGCGGCGAAGCAGAACACCTTGTTCCCATACGACGTCCTCCTTGAGCGGTGTATTTTGAGCGACCTTGACAAGCGTCCTAAGGATTGAGCCGTACAGCCGATGGGAGGTAGAGTAGCGTGTCGAGCCGGCGAGAGCTGAATCGAGATCGTTCACCTCTTGCTGGGCGAGAAGCGTGCGAAATCGAGGCCAGACGTCCTCCAAGATTCGGCGAGACATGAAGTCTCCGACATGACAAGCGAGTGATTCAATGAGAGTTGCAGCTTCGCAAACGACCGACAGCTCCGAATCTGCGAGTCGATTGAGGATGAACGGCCATGCTCGATGAATGATCGGGAGAAGGTCGGCTGATCGATTTTGAGGGGATTTCGAGTCGAGTGAAGGTTGAGCGAGAAGTGGAACGGCAGAGGCGAGGAGGGAGAGGACACGGGCACGAAGGAATGAGGAAGGATGGGAGAGAAAGTAGAGGGATTTTGACAGGATTTGTGAAGTGACAGCTTGAGAACGAGTCGGTGCGACCTCTTGCGATTCGAGAAACTCGGTAGGTTCTTCCTTTTCGTTCGCATCTTTGCTGCTTTTGAAAGGTTGCTGCGGGCTCACGGTTTCCTCATCGGGTTCCTCCTCCTTCTCCTTGCGACTAACGAACCACGTCTTGAATGAATCAAAGGTAGACTCGATACTGACGCTCCTGCCTTTCGATGGGTCGACGTTCGATGGAAGATCCTCCTCCATCACTTTGAGTAAAGCATCGAGTACCGCCCAAAGCCCGACAGTAACTTCTTGATAACCATGAAAGTCGTCGAGAGCTTCGAAGACATCGTCGACGAGATCTTGCACGATCGGAATGATTGGTTGACCGACGAGTCGAATCATCTCAACGAGAACGAGAGGAGCGGAGGTATCGAGCCGGCTGACGGAGAGGCGTTGCGAAACGGAGTTGACGATGTAATCGACATTGGCGAGCACCAATTCCTGCGGCGAAGTGAATGAAGTTGACTCGGCGACGATGGCGAGAGTGATTTGCGCGTAGAGTCGGAGGAAGGGATGAGCGGTGGCAGAAGTGCTCGCGAGGACGTGGTAGAGCGAAGGGAGGAGGAATGGCTGGAAAGAAGAGCTGAGACCGCATGAAAGGGTTCCGAGGAGGCGCAGAGAAAGGGATAGGAGCAGTATGTGGTGAGATGCACGATCGAGAGCTGGAGTTGATTTCGCTACAACGGGTTTGTAGTCGTCGAGAGAGGGGATTGAGGTGACACCTTTGGTATGTTTAATCAGCGGAATTCCATCGACCTGATTGAGCAATGAATTGGAATCGAGATTTTGAGGCTGAGGATCTTCTTGTTCGTCCAACGTCGATTCGACCTTTTCCTCGTTTCCCTCCAGTTCGCCCAGTAATGCAATCACCGCCTTGATGACACCTTTTAGAACCTTCTTCCTTCTCTTATCCGTCGACACCGATTGTATCCCTCGCATAACCCCATCGAGGATCCACAACGAGCTAACAGCAGCTGATTCTCCTCGTCTCGGTCCTAAAACTATCCCGAGGAAGTGATCGATGAGCGCGTCCTCCTTCTTTGACTTTGCTGCAGCCGCTCCGAACGCGAACCAAAGCTTTTCGAGCGAATCGATTGTCGCATCTTCGTGAACATTTCGGAGCCGGATTCGAGGGAACGATTGCGAGGCCTCCTTCGTTTCATGTCTCCCTCCGTCGATCCATGCCAGACTCATTCCCATTCCCGCCCCTTCACTCGTTCCCATAATTCTCTCCAGTTCTACCGCAGCCGTAACGTTCCAACTCCACCTCGACATGTTTGCGAGCAACGATTCGAGCGGTTGAGCGACTGGGAGAGCGTCAAGAGCTGATTGGATGACGTTCGCCGAGCGCCTAATTCCATCTTCGTCGTGCTTTCGGAGGGCGAGGGGCAAAGATGCGAGACGACGTTGGACGATGTTGGCGAAGGAGATAAGAGATGGAATAGCTTGATCTGGGGGTGGCGAAGAAGGAGTATCGAGTAGGTTGGCGAGAGTCCGACGCGCAGGATCGCAGACTTCGTCCCAACTGTCGCTTGAGAGGATGAGGAGGCCTTCGATCGGTGTTTCGAGGTGAATATCGAAAGTTGCGGAGCAGCGTTGTACGACATTTGAGAGGAGATGAACGAAGGCTGTGCGGACTGACGGCGAGTGATGGGATGTGAGAGGGGAGAGGGCGACGAAGAGAGTCGAGAGAGAGGTGATCGTGAAGCGGAGCCAAGCTGGAGTCGGGATCGTCATTCCTTCTGTTACTGGAGGAGATGGAGGATCGTTCGATTCGGGAGGCCCAGGTTCGGAGACTGATTGAAGGGAAGATTCGTGCTCTTGATCGGCGAGTTGTTCGAGTGCCACGATACTGGTCGAATCGATCGTTCCGTTTCTTCGAAGTCCACGAGTAACGATATCGCTGACACTTAACGTCACCAATGTCGAAAGCAGATCGAGAGCTTGGACGACTACTGAAGACGTTTGCTTGCGATTCGGTGCTGCGAGCGAGGCCTTCGAATTCGGAGGTTTCGAGAGAGCGATTCGTGAGAGAGTTGAAGCCATGCCGGGTAGTGCAGTTGCCAGTAGCGGTGAAGGTCGAGAATCGGGGTCAAGAGTGGGCGCGAGATAATGAAGGGTCAAGGTGCGGAGGGAAGCTATGGATGAGAGTTGTAGTTGGACGAGCGAGGTGGGATCGGCTGCGAGACCGAGGAGAGTTGTAAGAGTATGGAATAGAATAGATCGTGGAGGTGCTGTGTCTTTCTTTGCTTGTACCGGTAGTTCGTCGAAGGCCGTCCAGTTTGATGCCTCTTCTTCTTCTGTCGGTTCTGCCCTCATGAGCTCCTCCAAAACTTCCACCATCGCCAACTTGGACTCCTCGGTTCGATCCACCGCTTTCCCCTTTATGCTATCCTTCGAAGCGAGCGGTCCTCCCAAACTCAAAACAGTCATTGTCCATAACTCTTTCCGTACTTTCTCTTCCATTCCGGCTTGTCTCCATCGTCTGATCAAGGCTCCTAGAGCCTGCATTATCACTTCGAGAATCCGATCGCCTCTATTGATCCCATCTGAACGAGGTTGGAGGAGCGAGGAAAGGGGAAAGAAGGCATAGTTGGCGAGTGCTGGCGAGAACGCATAGCTAGGGGTATCTTCGAGTGTACTCTGAAGCTTTGCGAGCAAGTCGATGGTGGTACGAGTGTTGTTGGAGCTGACGGGAGAACGAGAAGCATCGAGGAGAGGAACGGTGATTGTTTTCAGCTGCAGAGGGGCCTGATCAGCCTTCGGGAGAACACCATGAGTAGACAGTAAGGTTACTCACCTGTAGGAAGACTGATTGCTTGACTGCCTCCCTCTCTGGATCATGAACCGATTGAGGTTGAGCGAACAGTCCCACCATCCTAGGATCCCGAGAGAGTCAGTTGAGCAGAAGAAATGATACATAACTAGGATATGGCGTACCAAACCGGCTCTTGCACTGCAGAAGTATGATGGGAAAGAGTGAAAGAGAACAGCGAATTTGATGAGAAAGCTGTCGAAGCCGTGAGATTCGTTTTCCGAGGTTCGAATCTCGCAACGACCTTCGTTTTCTCAATCTTGATCTGTATATACGAGATCTTCCGGGAGACGAGAATCACTCGTGTAATCCAGTACAGACTTTAGCGTCAAATTTCGAGCGGATTGCCCGAAATCAAGCCGTCGTTCGCAAGTCGAACTTTCTTCCTTGAGTCGACTCTCAGCCTCGATAGTTGGCGAGCACAGAGTACCGACATCGTCCAGGTTGACCAGCAAAGACAGTGTGCTTCATCAATGAGACTGAGGACACAACCAGCTCTGACCTCGGTTCGTGACTTTTCTCACTTCTTCTCCTTCTTCGTTTTCCGACTCTTGTTCTCGTTTGTACTGACGCACAGTTTGTATCCTTCCTTCCTTCACTCTTCTCTCCGTCAATCAACGTCAAACCACGAATGATACCGTTCATTTCGACTTTTCTCATTTTCCTCGACTCCTCCAACTTCATTTTCTCGTCGATATCAACGCAACGTAGTCGTCGCTCTCGGTGTTGGTGAGTTGCTATGATCGCTACTGAGCTGGCTCACTTTGATTGTCCTCTCTCAGCAGTTCATTGACGAACACTGCAGACTTGTCGAGACAATCGAGCTTGCGAAATCCATCGCAAGAGATCCCGAGACGAAATCACCGCTTCCCTTCCCATCTAACATCGCACGGTGTCAGAGAGACGCAAAAATTCTACTCACTCTGACGGCAACAGCGTGCGACAGGCATCCGATAAAAAGGATTCGAAAACCTGTAATTTTCCGGACCTAATTCAAGTCAGGTTCCCTCCCACTTGCCTGCCGCTTTCCGAGCACGTAGGGCACTGCTCGCTTAATTTACAGTAGATGAGTGGAGCTGTATCACGCTGTGAGGCTAGCGAGGCTAAGCATCGAAACAAGAGCTCCAAGGGTCGCGAAACCTCTCTCAATTCGTGGTGCAGTTTGGCCCGACAAAGTCGGCCTCGAAAAAGTTATCGAAGTCGTAGATCGTCACGCACTCGACGTCAGCGTCAACGTTACAAGTTTGATCAAGAAGAGATCAAAAAAGCTTGGGAAGATTTGGAGATCAAGACTAAATTCGATCAACCCGTCGTTATCGTCTGTGAAACGATTCAAGCTCAAGAGGTTCACCACTAGGAAGAGTCTAGTCCTCGCTTGAACAGGGGAGAAGGGTGGGGAAGGAAGTTGGAGTTTGTACAGAATCAGTCGAAAAGATCAGTTCAATCAGTGATTCCTCTTTATCGAGGGGTTCCCCTGCCGAGAGGGAGCGTAGCAGAGAGATATGACTCTCCACGAGCGTTGTCTCTCACTATCGCCAGTCGGGAGAGCGTGCAGAGAATCGAGACGAAGTAGAATCCAGAAAAGCTTTCTCTCATACTCGATTCCTCTCCTATGTTCTCTTTCTCTTGCTCGCAACTCTCTTCAAAGCGATCATCCAGTCCGAAGAGAAGACAAGTGAACTACTTTGTTACATTTCTTTTTGTTTCGATTCAAGCTAAGACTGTACAAGGTATTCAAGCGATTCCTTCTTTTCTTTCCCCTTCGTCTAGTGAGTAGCTCCAAAGACGACAACAGGAGCTTCCCAACGCTTCTCCCTCTCCATGTCAGTCCAAGCACCTTTGACTCCCTTGTCAGTGAAAGGGTAACGTTCGATGTCGAGTTTGACTCCTTTCTCTTTTGAAGCTTTGATCGTTTCTTCCATTACTTGAGGAGAAGCGTAAGGTGAACCATTGAGACTGATTCCACGTTGAACAAGTTCACCTGATCGAGAGAGAGAAAGCGAGTTAGTCAATGAGATAGGGAAAAGGATAAGGTGAGAAGGAAACGAACCAGTGGGAATGTGAAGAGCGCGTTCACTGGGAATGAGAAGAATGATACGAGCATCATCTTTGCATCCACTGAAGAGATCTTCGATGTGTTTCTCAGGAGGGTCGACACCTGTTGAGAGGGAAGGGAAGACGAATCAGCGAGAGAACGCAAGACCGAAGAGGAGAAAGAGAGTTCGAAACTCACAGATGACAGCACGAGCAGAACCCATCGAGCGTAGAGATTTACCGAGATCATCTTTGCCAACGAGGAGGAATTGTTCCTTTTGAAGACCGTAATCGGAGGGAGACGATTTCGAATCGGATGTGCAGAGACAAAGTTTGTTGTGATCGAAAAGTTTCTGATATACGTCGATAGCGAGACGAGCGTAACCTCTATTCAAATGTCGAATATCAAGGCGAGGAGAGTAAGTGAGGGAGTTCTGAGAGAGGAAATAGAGAGAAAGAGAGAAAGGACGAACCCTTCGCCATGGATGACTACTAGATCTTCCTTGTTGTAAACGTTGTTTCGGTAAGAAGCGGCGAGTTTCGAGCAGTTGAAGAGTAAGAGACAAGCTTCAGCAGGATCGAGAGATTCGTCGAGTTTGACGAGTGAATCGACATCGACTACAGCGAACTCTCCTAGTCCTCCGTTTCGCATCAAAGCTATACAGCGACTTGCTCATCAGCTCGAGCACGAAGAGAGAGACTGAGGAGATGAGTCACCTCCGACCTTGTCCCCCTTTTTCCACTTTCCACCTTGTCCTCCTCCTCCTTCTCCGATTTCGCAGATTACACCTGCAACGCACATTCCAGGACAAACAGGGAATTTCTGTTGAGTATCATCGATGAGGTTGTATTGAGAAATGTAGTCACTGCAAACACAAGGGAGAGAACAAAGCGGGTGAGCGGGTTATAGACGAGATGAAAGAAGAAGAAAGGAAGAAAGAGACAGCACGTCGAGTTTATTCCACAAGCTTGTACGTGAATGATGACCTCTAACAGATAGCATACAAGAGTGTCAGTTAAGAGTCCTTGCCCTGAGGGTAAGGAGAGTAGACTCACGATTAGGTTGAGGGGTGACCCACTTTGTCTTTTCGATGACAAGTTCTGATCCTTTAGACTTGAAGACGGCTTGAGTGAAGGATTTAGGTGAGTCAGACATGCTTGAAGTGGATGTTGTTGAGTCTGTGAGAGATGGGAGAAGTGAAGAGAAGGAGAGAAGAAGGAAAGAGAGAGAAGAAGAAATCGGGTTTTGATCGATCTCGCACAGACCCACCATCCCCTGTCAACTGCGAAACCCACTCTGCTCTCTGAATAGATTCTATATCTCGTCGCCAGCTAGACGGTTTCCACCCTATCAAGATTAGCTAAAGATATAACCTTGAGCGAAACTAAAGCGTCGAAACTAAATCGCAATTCGGTTCCAAGGGTTTCTTCTCGTCTTCTCCTCTTCGCACCGACCTTGCTGAGCTTGTGCCTGAGAAGCTGTGGATGAGGTTTCCGATAACAATGATAAGAAAAGCAAAGATGAGTACGCAATAAAGAAAGAACAAGAGAGAGTGATGAGGTGTAAAGAGTGAGAACGAATTTCTAGCTTGTTGATCTAGTTGTTTTGAGAGTAGAGAGGGGTGGTACTGCTGATAGGACTTGCCGAGGTGGCTAGAGGGGAAACAGGAACGGGAGGGAAAGAAATGTTTACTCTTCTTGGTTCTCGTATCCCTTAGGGTTCTTGCTGTAAGATCGCAAGCAAGATTGAGGGAATCAGTACGGTATCAGCGAAAGGAGGAATGGATGGAACGTACGATTGCCAGTTCCATTGATCTCGGCACATCTCCTCGAGACTGTGAGTAGCCTTGAAGTTGATCTCCTTCTCGGCGAGAGCGGGGTCGGCGGTAAGCTCAGGAACATCACCAAGTCTACGTCACAGGCACAAGTCACCGTCAGTCAGCGCAGTGCAGGTAAGGAGAGGCGGGAAAGAAGTGCTTACCGACGACCAACGATTTCGTACTTGTAATCGAATCCGGAAGCCTTCTTCATAGCCTCTACCATGTTGAGGACCGACATTCCCTTACCCTTTCCGAGGTTGTAAGCCTTGTAGTGACCCTTGGTCTCTCCGAAACCGGCGAGGCGAGAAGGCTTTTCGAAGATTTGATCTTTGGGGAGAGCGGCGAGGGCATCGACGTGACCTTGAGCGAGATCCATAACTGCATGATCGACGCTATGAGTGAACGTGTATGCATCAGATAGGAGAGTGTGAGAGTACTAACCGTGAATGTAATCTCGAACGCAAGTTCCATCAGGAGTAGGGTAATCGTTTCCGAACACCTTCAATCCATCCTTCGCGAATTTGCCTACAGCCATTTGAGCGAGTAAAGGTACCAAGTTTCCAGGCTTTCCTCGGGGGTCCTCTCCAATCTCACCCGACTCGTGAGCTCCAGCAGGGTTGAAGTACCTCAAAGCGATCGTTCGCCATTTGTCGTTCGAGTCGCAGAGATCCTTCAAGATTTGTTCGGTCATGACCTTGGTTCGTCCGTAACAAGACTCAGCTTGGAGAGGGGAGGTTTCGGCGATGGGAATTTCGGGAGGAGCTCCGTAAACAGTCGCGGACGAAGAGTAAACCAAGTTGTACACTTGGTACTTCTCCATAACCTATTTGAGGAGTGATTTTTTGTGTCAGTACAATCCATTGATTCGCAAGTAAAAAAGAGAGCGAAACTAACGGCGAGAAGGTTGATAGTAGCGGTGATGTTGTTTTGGTAATATTGAAGGGGCTTCTCTCCAGACTCTCCGACAGCCTTGTGAGCAGCGACGTGAATAACTCCCCAGATTCCACCCTTGTTCTCGTAAGCCTTGAAGACGTTGTCAATGTCCTCCTTCAAAGTCAAATCTCCCTTGACTACGTCGACATCGCAAGCCTTCTTCTCCTCATCGGAAGCGTCGGAAGGAAGAGCCTCGACTGCGAGTTTCGATACGCGCTTGAGAGCAGTAGGGAAAGAGTTGTGGAAGCTAAAACGAGACTTTGGGGATTAGCATAATCGCGAGAATTGAACAAGAAAACAGGACCTCACTTGTCGATGGTAACAACCGAATAACCACCAGAGAGCAACAAGCAAAGAGCAATGTGCGATCCTATCAAAGGAACAGAGGAGGTTTAGCTATCTCTTCGATCGAGAGCCAACAAACATCTCACAACGAAATAGACAGAGGGAGACTCACCGATGTATCCAGCAGCACCAGTTACGAGAATGTTCTTGCGAGGAGAGGCTGTACAGAGGGAGAGGTGAGAGATCAGCGTTAGAATTCGGGACACCAAATCGGGAAGGAAGGGAGTTGAGAGGAGTAAACAGCCGCTCGAGCCCTTCGTGTAGTATAGAGACGCGTAGACTTACACGACATGATAGCGAGAGAAGTATGAGGAAAAAGGGGAAGCAGGAATCTTTTGGACTCTCGACACGATTTCCTTTCGAAGGTTCGATTTCGCGGGAGAAAACCGGACTTCCGTTTCTCGCGTTCTCACAACGGTCTCGATAGTCTGGGGTAAGAAACGCATAGGTTGTTATTTTGGCACGACTAGGGGAAAAAAGGATACTAAACACAATAGAAAACGAAAGGAAACATGTAGTATTGCCCGTTTTCAGATCTATAGGGCTTTTAGACTTTCAGCAGTAGCTTCTCGCTCAGCGACCTGGTAGAACAAAGCGTCAGTCAACTCCCTCAAGACGCGAAAACGACTAGAGAAAGAGAGTGAGTTTACCTCGAGAGCAAGTTTAACTTCCAAGTGATTCCGAGCAGCCTTGAGCCAATCCTTCGCGAGAGCTTTAGGCCAACCTACAAGACGAAGAGTAATCGTCAATCTCAGATCAGTTAGTAGAGAGGAGAGAGAGATTGTGCGTACCCTTGAGAGAGTTGACTTCCCTCACAGCCAAATCCAAATCCTTGTTTGCGAGCCAGAACTTTGCCCTCGCAATCGTCGAAACAACATCCTCACCATCTGCCCATCCTTCCTTCTCGAATAACGCATGACTAGCGACGTAGCTAGTCAAGTAAGATAGCAATCCACCGTGTTGAGGGTAGAGGGAAACTTTTTTCAAAGCGGGGGCGACGGAATCGGTGAACCTTGCAGCGAGGGCGGGGAAAGAGGTTACTCCAGAGGAAGCGAGTTCCGAGGGAACGGATTTGAGGGCGACGGAAATGAGGGAATCGGAAGTCGAGGAGGAATCGGGAGAGGAAGAGAGCTTTTGAAGAGCGGAGAATTCGTTCGTGAAGGGTTCTCCGGCTTCGATCTTGTGTTCAAGGGCTTTGACAGCAGTGAAGATCTTTCGTGCTCGAACGGCTTCGCCGAGAACCTGCGAACATGAGTGATTGCAAGATCAGCTCCACTCATGCTGCACGAAGAGGAGTGCAATCTTTACTCACACCTTCGTTCTGCTTCGCGACCTTCTCGAGAGTTCGTACACCGGTTTCGAGCTCCTCCAACTTGGCGAGCCTTCCTCCACGTTCCTGCTCAACTCGAGTCTTGATCTCCTGAACCCATCGGCGTTGCATCTCGATACCTTGAGCGACGACCTCCTCCTTGAGTCTTTGGTTGATCAACTCTTGTTGGGTAGCGAGTTCATGATCCAACTTGTCCTTGTAAGCCGAAACCAAGTTTTGTCGTTCGCTATCGAACGCCTTCTTCCAATCCTCCTCTTGAGTGTCCATTCGCTCAACGAGTTCCTTCTCCTGCTTGAGTAACATACCCGAGTACTTGCTAGCCTGCTCCTTCAATTGAGCCTGAAGTTTCTCCTCCTCTGCCTTTTTAATCGATTCTACCCTAGCTGCGAGACTCTTGATATCCTTTTGAGCGTCCGAGAGAACGTGCGTAGCACTCTCTGAAGCGTAAGCGTCGTTCTTCTCGACGTACTTGGCGAGGGAATCGATAGTTGAAGCGAGTTGACCTAACATGGGTTCGGAGCTGGTGATGTCTTTGAGAGAAGGGGCGACGAGGGGGAGAGGAGCGGGAGGAGGAGTAGCGGGTTTGAGATCTCCTTTGGGAGCGGGAGGAGGTCGAGCGACTTCGTAACCTGGAGCGGGCTCGTGACCAATTGGAAGAGGAGGACCTTGATAAACTTCGTTGTTGGCTCGTTTGGGAGGGATGGGAGTAGCGTCGAGTTCACGAGGTCGTTGGGCGTAAACAGGGAGGTTGGATTTGGGTTCAGGAAGGGAAGCGGCAGGGGCGTCGACCATTCGAGTTTCAGTTTGGTGAACGGGAACGGCGGGTTTCGAGGCAGCATCTGAAACGGCATCGGAAGCCTTCTTGGCGGAAGCGACGGCCTCATTCTTGACGTTCTTCGCCGAAGTAACAGCTTCGTTCTTGACATCCTTCGCGGCCGAACCGAGGTTGTTAACTTTGTCCTCGACGACAGCTGCAGCTTTTTGACCAGCTTGCTTCACTTCTCCAGCACGAGCTTTGGCAGCTTCGACAGCAGCTTGAATCTTGTCCTTTGCGACCTCCTTGACGTTGTGGGCCTCGTTGGCGAACCTAGTCTTGACGTCCTCTGCAGCCTTTGCAGGATCCGCTTGAGATGCCTTCTTCTGTAAACTCCATCCCTCTGCCTTTGCCTTGGTCTCGGCGTAGCGAGTCAATTCGGTCTCCTTTCCTTTCGATAAAGGTTTCGCGCTGGAATCGGGAGCAGGGAGAGATCCAATGGCACGCTTGATCTCGACATCGTCTAATAAATCGCCAATCATGTCTCCTCCGGGAACAGTCTCGACAAGGAAGTCGCGATATCGGAGGGAGAAGTAGCCGAGAGGTACTGATACACCGTAGAAAGCGAGAGTGAGGATGAGGAGAGGGGAGAGGATTCGGCGGGTGATCGACTTTTTGGCTTTGGGAGGAGGAGGAGGAGGAGGGAGAGATGAAGAAGCGGCATTGGGCATAGGTAGGACATTAGATTTGGTAGGAACAGTTGCGTAACCCTAGCATGTAAAGTGAGGTTGAGTTGACTTGATCAAGCAAAATGACGAGAGAAAAGGGTGAAGGTACTCACTTGACGCGAAGAGAGCTGAGATGTTCTCGCTACGAGAGTTGATCGAGTAGCTAGAGTTCCTTGGTTCCTTGCTAGAGCCTGAATCCGTGATGTCGTTGATGAAGTTGGACGGAGCATATCGCTGGAGAGAAGTAAGTGAAATTGGTGAGATTAGCTTGACCGGTATTCTCTTGTAGATGAGCAGGCTGTGTTCTAGTACCCACGGAGAAGGTTGCCTTTAAAAGTGAATGGCTTAGGGAGACAATCTTCCCACAAATTTCCTCGGAGCCTGATCTTCCCTCTCTTCTCTTCTCCTCCACATATCCGACTCTTCTCTCTCTTCTATAAGCCTAACTCCATACAATAATGACCCCGAACACTCAAGCGCCCTCAGAAGTCGATGTGTTGATCATCGGAGCAGGTTCGCTCAACCTTTCCCCACCCCTTCCTGCTCTCTCCGTTCGACGAAGCTGACTCTACTTCACTGTGAGCAATCCTCAGGTCCAGCAGGATGTATGGTACGTCGCGGCTAATAGTCCTATAGCCAAGAACATAGCTGACTCTCAGTTTCGCAAACATAGGCCCTCGACGTTCTTTCTCGTTACCAACAGCGCGGCCTCACATGTCGCATCCTCGACAAGAGAAGTGCAAAGCTAGACAACGGTGAGTGTCCATCTAAGAGTGTTCAGCGGGGTCTTTATTGACTCAACAACGCCCTACCCTCTTTTTCTTTTCCCGCGAACAGGTCAAGCCGACGGTCTCAATTCTCGTACTCTCGAAATCTTCGAGTCTCTCGGGTTTGTCGAATCGATTGAGAAGGAAGGGTCGAGAATGGTGAGCCACCGACTCGATTGCCTGGACGCATAAGTTTCGATCGCTGATTCTGTCGATATTCTCTCTAGTCGAGTATTCGTTTCTGGAATCCGGACCCCGAGACTGGACGACTGATGAGAACGAGCGAGATGTGAGTAACCTAGGCCGAGGTCAGCCAGGACGTCGACTGACGAAATATTCTTTCGATAGTCCTGATACGATTCCTGGTCTCTCTCGCTTCCAACAAACCATCTTACATCAAGGTCGCATCGAGCACCACCTCTTACAAGACGCTATCAAGCATTCGAATGGCACTTTCGTCCCCGAACGAGGCATGCTTCCCGAATCTCTCGAAATCGATGAATCTCTCGTCGACGACCTCGACGCTTACCCTATCACCGTCAAGGTCCGACATCTTTCGGAAGAGGAATCAAACCCGACTGCATACAAAGGAGACACGAACGGAGGTACTCGATCAGGATTGTTCCGATCTTCTCTTCTTTCCGCTGGCGAGGAGGAGAAACTATAGTAAGATCCCTTCCGTTCCTTCCCGAAGTTGGCGAGTTGCTGAACGGTGCTCTCTCGCGACTGTACAGTAAGAATGGCGACGGATCGACGCCCCCTCAAGTCGAAACCATCAAAGCGAAGTATTTGGTTGGCTGCGACGGAGCTCATTCTTGGACTCGACGACAACTGGGCGTCAAGATGATTGGAGATCAAACGAATTTCGTATGGGGTAAGAGCGAGACTCTTGACTGTACACGATCGTGAGGAATTGCTAACATCCTGAGTGAGGTTACAGGAGTTTTGGACTTGATTCCGAAAACAAATTTCCCCGACATTCGTTCAAGATGCGCTGTACACTCAGCAAATGCTGGATCCGTCATGGTCATCCCTCAAGAACGAGACCTCGTCAGGTTGTACATTCAACTTCCGATTCAAGTCAAGCCTGGAGAGTACCTCGATAAATCTAAAGTCACTCCCGAAAGGATTCTCGATACCGCTCGTTCCATCTTGTACCCTTACACTCTCGACACTGATCATATCGAATGGTTCACTGGGTAAGCTACCCTCACTTTCGTCAAGCTTTGAGTGAAACGACTCCGGGGCCTGATCATTCGAACCCATTCCTAACCCTTTTGCTCTTTCATAGCTACCATATCGGACAGCGTCTTACCGAGTCCTTCGGAAAGCACAACCGTATCTTCCTCGCCGGAGATGCCTGTCACACTCATTCTCGTGCGTCGTCCTCGTTTCGCTGTTTGGTCGAAACCGAACTTAGCTAACGTCTCCTTTGCGCACTCGTTCTTCAGCCAAAGCGGGTCAAGGTATGAATACCTCGATGCAAGATACATGGAATCTCGGATGGAAACGTAGGTGTCCTTTCCTTCGTCGCTTCGGACCTTTCCTCGTGTATTGACGGAGCTTTGCAACAGTCGGTCACGTCGTCACTGGCCTTGCCAAACCTTCTCTCCTCGAATCCTATTCCGCTGAACGTCAAGTGGTGGCTAAAACCCTAATCGATTTCGACACTAAATTCTCGAAACTCTTCTCTGGCAAACCCGCTTCGGAAGAAGAATCAACAGACGGTGTCGACCTCAAAGAGTTCAAGGACGTCTTCGCTACTGGCAATCTCTTCGCCGCGGGGATGTCAATCGACTACGCCGATTCCGACGTCTCAGCAAAAGTAAAGTCGAAAGCTGAATTGGCGAAGAACCTCAAAGTCGGAGAACGATTCTACTCGGCTCAAGTTGTCAACGCAGCTTCGGCCACACCTGATCAACTCACGACAAGGATCCCTTTCACTGGAGCTTACCGGATGCTGATCTTTGCCGGAAACGTCGCCGAGAAGGAGACGATGGATCGGTTGAATCGAACGGCGACGTACCTCGATGGTCCCGAATCTCCTGTTTCGAAGTACACGCCGAGCAACTTACCCCGTTGGTCTGTCATCGACCCTGTCACGATCCGTGAGTGCCGAACTTTGCTCGCTTTTTACTCTAGGCTGCCCACTAACTTTCGATTTCTTCGGTTAGACTCTTCACCTCGAACCTCGGTAGAGCTTTACGACCTTCCTCAACCATCTATCTTCCATCCTCATAACTATAAGCGAGTATACGTCGACGAGCCATCTTGTGAGTCGCTTTCTTTGATCGTTTCGACGTTTCATGCCTTGGTGAAATGCTCGAGAATGCCACTGATCGGAGCGCTTCCCTTCCCCACAGATCATCGAGGAGATGGAAAAGCTTACGAGACTTACGGTATCGACAAGGAAGTCGGAGCTATCGTCGTTGTTCGACCAGATCAATGTGAGTCGATTCCCTCGTTCATCTGTTATCGTCTGTAGAATCTGACACTGTCTCGCCTCGCTTCTAGATGTCGGACTCATTGCTGGTCTTGAAGATTTCGAACTCCTCGACGATTACTTCTCAAGCTTCATGATCCCAGCGAAAGATGGAGGATTACCAGGTTCGAAGATTGAGAAAGTTTCGCCGCCTGATTGGAACAACGTCAAGGATCAAAAGATTTCTCACTCTTTCGCTATCGATGAGAAGACTAGTGCAGGTGGGAAACAGCTGGAGGCTTAGCGGGGTTGTTCGTGAACTTTGAGATTATTGCTTGTGAAGTTGTTGAAGTTTCCTCTCGATACTATTGCTATCATATACTCTCCTACGAGCTCACCGGCGACATTCGAGGAACCGAGGCACGGGTGTTTGATTCACCTGAGCTAATCTGGACGATTCGTCACCAGCGTTAGAGCCTGTAGGGAATCTACATCGAGAGGAAGTAGAAACCTACGAGAAATTCTACGAAAACCATCTCACGATTCTTCTCCCTCCCCCTTGACATCCATATCCACCTCTTCATCCTCGACTTTATCCTCCCTCCTTCGCTTCCCCTCTCTCTCCTCCCCATTCTCCTCTCTCCTCTTCCCATTCCTCTTCGCACCACTCCTAACACTATTCGTACCTCCCTCATCCCTGACCCTAATCCCACTCAACAAGAACCCACCACCATGTTGCATCCCTTGCATCTCGGGGTGCGTCCTACCCGGTAACACTTGGTATTGTCTCAAGAAAGGTTCGTGAATCGTGGTGTGAATGAAAGAAGGGTTTGAACGGAGCGAGAGGAGACAAGGTTGGAGAGTCGAGAGGATCGGGGAGTAGATGAGGAGGGAAGCGGAACCTGCCAAGTAAGGCGTCAGGCGTTCAATGATTGAATAGGGCTCGTAAGCACTCGAGGCAATGATCAATCTACGAGAGTTTTTTGAGTTCTCGGATCAGTAATGTTTAACAACAGAATTCGAGTTGAGAATTTTGTGCTCACCCATCATATTCACCTTTAAAGAACTCTTCTCTCGCCATTCGACTCTTATCGAATGTCCCTTTCCTCTTCTTCAACTTGTTCAATTCCCTCTGTTGTTTGTTCCTCAAATTCCTCACCCTCTTCATTTCCCTTTCTTTCTCTTCCTCACTGACCCCCTCCAATTCCTCGAGTACCACCGGACTGACAGGGGTCGAAGTAGATTCGAGTGGTAAGTCGGGAGGTACCCAAGATGATTCGGTCGCTGCCCAGTGAATCGATTGAATTGGATCGAGCGCAGAGGATTCGACGGGGAAATTGAATGATTCGATCAAGTGTAGATCGGGCGGGGAGTCGGCATCGTTGATAACCATAATAGTACCCGTACCTAATTCATTTCCCTCGCAGATCAGCAACTTACTTCCTCTAAAGACAGCGAAAACGGAGTGGACTTGCCTCCCATTCTCTCAGCGCAAGCAGAAACAATTAATCCACCTAGATCTTCAACGACGAGTAATCTCGAACCCGGTCGAACGTTCGCTAGTGATAACAGATTCGCCATGGTGTCTGCTCGGAGTTCGTTCGTTTTCGAAGGGATTCGGTTGAAATTGTAGGTCGTTTGATCGTGGATCGTTGGAGGGAGTACTGTGAATAGTGGTATATACCTAGAGAGTGTCGAGAGATAGTGAGTGAGAGAAGCGAGAGGCGAACAGAGGAGGGAACAGCGTACTTGGCTTCTTTCTTTTTCAAGTACTTTTCTTTCGAATACTCGGTTTTCAATTCGTAGGCCGAGTGCTCTTCTATTTGCTTTGCGATGATCTCCTATAAAGGGGGGTGACCAAGGGAGATTGGAAGAAATAAGGGAGTAGCAAGGAATCAGTCAACATCCCAATGAGAAGGAGTGGGAATGAGGCGTTTCTACTCACCCTGCCAGTCAATCCAGAGTCTTTCAGCTCTTTGATGTCCTCGAAAGTGAGGTTCTGAGCTCCGGTTGAAGTGATATGTTGATTATTGGCGACTACTTCAGCAGTATCCTCTGCACTCTCTCATTTCCTCGTCAGCTCACTTCCCCTTCTCGGTTTCAAAGAGAGTACTGACCTGAATCACCGCTCAATTGAACTGCTACGGGGAGTAGTTTGCCATCTTTCAATATTTCATAAGTTTGACCATAAACTTTTCCTTCCAACTCTGTTGACTTGAATGAGCCGTACCTTCCCAGATTGATGGTGGATGATTTTCCAGTGGGAGGTAGTTTTATTGGTTTGAGTATGCCAGAGGGGAGTCGTAGGAGGATTGATGAAGATGAAGAAATGAATGAACGAGGCGAGTGAGAGGGAGAGGCAGAGGAAGTGAACAGGGGAGTAGTAGAGCTAGAGGTGGATGCTANTGGTGCTTCTGTTGATTCAGCCATTGCTTGAAGGAGTGAATGGTCGCTAACCAACCAAGAGAAATCTCTCAACTTGATACCTCTCCCTGTTCACACACTACTCGAATGCCTCCTAAACGTAAAGATGCAACTCAACCAACTCCACCTTCCACTACAACATCTAGTCGCTCTTCCCCTCCCGTGAACAAGTTGAAATTCTCTCCACTTCGTTTCATTTCTCGCATCATCCGAACTTCAATCTGTCTATTAGCCTTGTACGCACTCTACAAACGCTATAACCCTTCCAATACCTCGCCGTCAAGCAGCTTGGCGCATTTAAGGGAAGAACAAGGGAGAGTTACGTATGAGGAGATTGAATTGGATGAATATAAGAGGGACAGAATACTAGATGCATTCAAGGTACGATCATCTAATGGTCAACGACGATAAGAGAGAGACTGACGCGAGAAGAGAGTGAGAGTAGCATTCCTACGCAGCATACGAACGAGACGCATTCGGATTCGACGAGTTCGTGCTCTCTCTCTCTCTCTCCCTTCCTCTGCTCATTCTCCTTTCCTGCCACTCACACAGAGTCGTCGTGTAGCTTCCATCCCATATCTCATTCAGGTTCAAACATGTCCCCGTCAGGTCCCGTCGGTTACTTCATCATTGATTCCCTCGATTCCCTCCATATCGCCGGAATGATGGACGAGTACAAACGAGCTCGAGACTGGGTCGTAGAGAACGTCAAATTCGAGCAATTGGACGACAAATTCCATACTTTCGAGGTGAGCCTACTCCTCCCTCTCTCGAGGGTTGCGAAGATTGAGCTCATTATGCGGGAGAGTCTGGGGGGAACAGATCACGATTCGAGTATTAGGTGGATTGTTGAGTGCGTACCATCTGGATGGGGAACAAGATACGGCATTGTTGGAGAAGGCGAAGGATCTGGCAGATCGTTTATTGCCTGCTTTCGATACCGTGCGTTTCTACTCCTCTCTCTTCTCTTGGGGAGCGAGAGACCTGAGCTGATGAGAGTGTATGGATTCGAGTATTAGCCTAGTGGGTTGCCATTGAGCTTCATCAATCTTGCAAAGAGGGAGGGTATAGCGGATAAAGATAATCATGGGTTAATCTCAGTTGCTGAAGCTGGGTGAGCCAGCTCCGTCACTCTCGGCTTTGCCTGTCGAAAGGATTGTCTACTAATGAAATTCTTCTCCTCTTTTTGTTGATCCTCGTTCGTCGCGCGAAAACAGAACTTTACAAGTGAGTCGATCCGTATCCTCTGTCGTTTGTCGAAGCGACGACATTACTAACCCGGTTCTACATTTGACCTCTCTCGCTCTTCCCCTTCTTTCCTCCAGCTCGAATTCAAGTATCTGTCGGAATTGACGGGCAACCCAATCTATTGGCGAAAAGTAGAAAAGGTAAAACCGCTCTCCCCATCTTGACACTCCATCCCCGTTTCATCCTTTTTCTGTTCTACTGACTGACCTTGAGATCCTCTTCGAGCGCTGATCAGGCGATGGAGGTGATTCGCGCCGCACCTTCAAAGGATGGACTAGTCCCGATCTTCCTCCGGTACGCTCCCATCTCGCATTCCTCACTTCTCCCTTTGCTAATTCCCTCTCCCTTTCATAGCCCCGACACAGGTCTCTTCATCCCCTCCGACATCCGACTCGGTTCCCGCGGTGACAGTTTCTACGAGTACCTCATGAAGCAGTATCTACAAACCAACCGTACCGAGAAAAGATATCGAGAGATGCATGATAGAAGTATGGGAGGTGTCAAGGAATGGTTGGTGAAGAGGAGTCGGAGGGGAGAAAAGGGGGATGAAACCGAAGGAGTCGTTTATACGGCGGAATTGCAACCGAGGAAGAATAGGATGGGTCAGGTGTGAGTACACTCTAGACTCGCTTTGACGAAGAGAGACGATGAATGCTGATGCACGGAATTCGGTGTTTGATTCAGGGAATTTGTCGAAGTTCCAAAAGTGCGTTTTCTCTCTCCAGCTCCTTCTCGCACCGCCCTCTTCCCTTCGTCTCCTCTCCTCCTCTCCTCCTCTCTGACTCGAGATCATCAACTGAGCATGTCCGCTGATCCTACCTTCCTCGTGATCGTACAGCAAGATCACCTAGTTTGTTTCTTACCCGGACTTCTCCTCCTTGGTTCAACCACATCCTCCTCTCAATCCACTACGATCTCGCTCCCACCTCTCCCCGATCAAGACTTGACAGAGCGGGAATTAGACGACTGGGTGCTCGGTAAAGAACTCCTCAAAACTTGCGTCGATACCTACTTCCAATCTCGTACTGGATTAGCTCCTGAAGTACAATCACTCTCCCTCCTCTCCTCATAGGTACGATTACTGATAGCCTGAGGAGTGAATTAGATCGTCAACTTCTACACACCTTACAGTCCTGCAGCATCAATCGACAAGACTCATCCCTCAAGACAATGGTTCATCAACTCCCGCAAACTCGCCGCACCAAACCCTCCGATCGACGCACGAAATATTCTAAGACCCGAGACGGTCGAGAGTTTGTTCGTTGCGTACAGGACAACTGGTGATCCGATATATCGAGAATGGGTAAGCAGTGTCGTACTGTTTTTCTCTCTTCCGAATCTGAACGCTGACACAGAGCGTGAGCGTGTGATCAGGGCTGGAAAATCTTTGAAGCGTTCGAGAAGCATTGTAGGTTAAAGGAAGGTGGGTTTGCGAGTATATTGGACGTCGATCAATTACCCGTCGAATACGAGGATCGAATGGAAACCTTCTGGCTCGTACGTGTCTTCTCCCTTCTCTTTCTCTCAAATCTGAACTGACTCAAAGATGAACGAACCACAGAGCGAGACGCTCAAATACTTGTTATTGCTGTTTTCGGAGAAAGAGTTGATTCCTTTGGATCAATACGTCTTCAACACGGAAGCTCATCCGTTACCTATCTTTACTCCCACTGTCGTAGATGTTGGCCTATAGACATATAGATATAGATATCTCTCCCTGTTATATAGCAAAGAAGCCTCTCGTAAAGTGCAGTTCGCAATGGAATACAAAACGCAGGATCGTTTACAGATGTTTGAATCTCGACGTCTCATCGATCGAGAGTGCTGCTCTCGGAGAAGTCAACAGAACGCGCAGGACTGAGTGATGATGATGATGAAAATGATAACAGTTAAGAATTGAATTTTGATTTTTTGCTACACTCGCCCTAACTCCCGAATCTCTACCATTCGTTCCCGCTCATGCTCATGCTCTCGCTTTACCCTTTCCCTTTCCGGTACTCCCACTTCCTCCGCTTCCGCTACCACTTCCTCCAACCTCGTCGAATGTCGCCGCAGGAGGTTCAACAGCTTTTCCTTTTCCTTTCCCCTTGCTGACACTTGAACTAGATCCTCCAGCATCACCCGGTTCAACAGCAGCTTTCGCTTTCCCCTTCCCCTTTCCTCCAATTGCAGTGCCGTTCGGGACGACTCCATTCGAAGTAGGAGCTCTAGTTTTCGAACTAGATTTCCCTTTCCCCTTCGCAGTCTTCCTCGTAGTCGAAGCGGCGGACGCAGCTGCAGCTGCATTGAGAACAGTTTGTTCGACTTGAGAAGCGGTTTGTTCTGAACCGGCAGGAGAACCGGGGAGTTCGGAATCGTCTTCGTTGGTGGCTCCTTCTCCTCCTTTCGCAACTCGTTTACCTTTACGTTTCTCGACGGCTACACATGTTCAATGTTGCATCAGACGAGATCACACGGTAACAAAGAGAAAGAGCAAGCGTACCTTTGGCAGCGGCACTGAATCGTTGTTCGTTTCCACACCAAACGTCACAACCTCTCGCACTCGATCGATCGATAAACTTGGCAACTTCGGGCAACTTGGTGAAGCTAGCAGACCATTGACGAGGGAACATGAATCTGAACCTCCTTCCCATGATGTTGAAACTGTCCAACCTCGATCCGAACGCCGCGAGGTATCGAAGGACTAGAGCTTCGTGATCGTCCCCTTCAAGGATCTCTTCCGGTTTGTAGTAAGGAGGTTCGACGAGTTTGAATTCGACCAAAGAGGTACCGTTGTTGATACATGCGAGGCAGAGGACGTTGAATGGTGCGAGTGCTTTTGGAAGGAGTGGATAAGTGACCGAATAGAAGTTGGGCATTTTCGTAGCGTTCATCTTCGAATGGAGGGACATGAGGAAGTTCAAGTTGGGCTTGTTGAGGAAATGAAGGTATTCGAGGGTAGTCGCGGTCGTCTGGAAATGCTCGATCAGGTCGTCGAGGGCAGGTTTCGCAATGGGTTCGGGAGCGAAATCGAGGGAGATAATGTGGAGAGTCTTGTTCATCGAAGTGAGGAGGGCTCTGTGAAGTGCGGTACCGTTTGCGAGAGGGAGTTTGCCGAAAGTGAGTTGTGTGAGAGGGAGGTTGATAGGAGTCGTATCAGAGGGATCCTTGAAGTCGGCTTTGCAGCATAGGTTTTTGATGTCTAAGCGAATCGAAGTTGTTGAGTCCCGCACTCTCGAAGCAGTATCGAGAGAGAAAAGAAACGAACTGATCAAAGCCGGATGCCTCAAGATGTCCCATTCCAACCACTCTTCGTCCCTCTCTGCCTGACCATCTGTCTCACCCCTCAGTGGATCATAAGTAATGCTGAAGCCTTTCAAGCTACCCTTGCCTCCAACTCGATCCAACAACCAATAAGTGTCTATCCCGAATTGATTCTCCGAGTCCAGATACTCTGTCTTGAACTCTTCTATCAACCTTTTAGATTCCCTCGAGCGAATCGCCTGCATTGAAGCGGGAGTATTGATGCGAATGTGTTTATAGAGGATCGATTGAGCGGGTCTACGCCAGGCTTGATTGACAAGTGAACACGCTTTGAGGGTAGCGTAATCTGGATGATCTAGCCATAATCGGATGTGGGATAGTCCAGCGTAGTAGAAGATGAGTTCCAAGGTTGATCCGTCGAGTGAAAGAAGGGGAGAAGAAGTTGCAGATGTCGGGGGAGGGGAGGAGGAAGAGGACGCCATCTTCGGTCAGTGATCTAGGAATCTAACTCTTCTGTGAGCTGTACTATAAAACAGCTAATCGGAGGTAGTGAGGGGAAGAAGAGCAAGATGAGATGTGAACCAGTTCTCCTTCGTATTTTTCAGTTTTCACCACAGCTTTTGGCCTTGAGACCTTGCCCTTCACATAGTAGTTTTACTCTACAAGACCCTGTAGTCGATGGGAATTTTCCGATTTCTCGCAATTTTCGCAATCTTCTCATTCGCTGTTCGTCTTTCTCTGGACCTCCTCTCGCTTTTGGCCCTTTCTTTGACGTGTATCGGACATGCGTGAGCTCGTCCGCTCCCTAGAAACAGTCAAAGCTGCGACAGCGAGGACAATCGAAAGCTGATACTTCGCAAGTTGCGAAAGAGTGAGATTCTCCTTCCCGTCAGACGTCCTGGATCGGTCTCGGAGAGAGGGTGGGCGTAGGTCGGGCAGAAAAGATCCTTTGAGTCTAGTGAGAGACGTTGCGATCGTCTTCGCTTCGAGAGCGTGACCATTGTTTGACTTTCGCAAAACAACTCTTTCTTCGATGAAATTTCCTCCGATCGTGTCGCGAATCATCCGCCTCCGTCGTTATTGGCTCCTCATTCATCCGGCATCCGAGGCTCGTCGTGCGAATCTTCAGAATGGCAGCAGGCTACAGACTCGACACTGCTCTCGAATCCGTTTCTTTCGGTAGAAGCGAAACAAATCTATTCAGAACAACCCTACTTCAAGTCTAGACAAAAACACATGAACACTATAGAAAGCAACAGAGAAGCAAAAGGATCAGACGACAAACAAAATGACGAGAATACAAGTTTCCGAGAATCTAAACAACCAATTCAACCTTGCCTTCGCCTTGACCCGTCTTGCCAGATTTCTCCTCGCTAGAGTCCTTTCCATAGGTCGAATCCTCCTTGTACAAGGTATCGGGATGAGCGGTGGGAGGGAAAGTGTTGGCGTAGGGACCGAGAGTAACGATATCGCATTCTTCTTGAGTGAGTTGTCGAATGGGGAAGATCTTGCAGAGTCCGACGTAGCAGAGCATTGAGACTCCAAATCCGACGAACCACGAAAGCTGGTAGATTCGAGTAGCGGCGAGAGGAACGTTGTATCCGACAGCGCCGACGAATCCAGGAAGATTGGGAATGATTCCGATGAGGTCTGTAGATCCTGGGTATCAGTGATGCGGTTTTGAAAGATGCAGAGTCACGCGAGCTTACAGGCTGCGAAAGCTCGAAGGTTGAAACCGTGGAAGTACTTGTAAGCTCCGTCAGCTCGCATCGTGTAAAGGTCGTCAGTTTTGATGAGTTGTTTCGAGACGATCCAGTAGTGAGCAGTCATGACACCGGCACTGTCGAGCGGATATTATCAGCGATAGGATCAAGTGAGAGAAGATTGTGCGACTCACATCGAGGACAAGAAGACCGTATAAGCAGAAAGATACGTCGTGAATTTCGACGACTCCGACAAAAGGTTCCAAGGGCACCTATCGAGAGTACCAACATCAGCTTAGAATGAGAGACAAAAAAAAAGGAGAGAAACTTACATCGCAAAGCCGATAGCAGCGCAAAGGTATCCACCTCTTCGAATCGTGCAGTATTTTGGGAAAATCGCCGCCAAATCGCAACCAGCCGATAATGAGTTTGCTGCGACGTTCACTCCAATCTGAGCGATGATGAATGCGATAGAGATGATGGCGACTCCTGCTCGGGTAGCGGACGAAGCTGAAGATCCATCGGTCGAGGGGAGGAGGAATCGGGCCATGATTTCTTGAGGGGACCAAACGAATTCGCCAAAGATGACCTCACTACTTGAACCGATGAGGATTCCGAAGAGTGACACGATCGAGAAGGTGACGGGAAGGGCGAGTAGGTTGGGAATCACGACGTCGGAAGGTTTTCGAGCTCGAGAGGCGAAATCGGTTGCTGCGAAGAATGAGTTCGTCGTCAGTATGGCGATACGAAAGACAAGTAGAGACTGTAGTGATTGAGCTTACCGTTAACGATGAGTGCCGCCATGTTTCCGAGACAAGACATCAAGCTTGCAACGAAAACCCAGCCCAATTCGGACCCTTGCACTGCTGATGGCTTGTGGATGAGGTCTCCGGCTCCTCCTGCTTTGCTGATGACCCAGGCAAAGAGCGCGATTCCACAGATAGGTGAGACGATGGCCTTGAGCGTGAAGAAGTGTCGAAGGGAATGAATCGGTAGGTAGATAACGATCAGTGAAACGAGAGAGAACAGGAAGAAGCACAGGAAGTGTGCGGAATCCGTGCCAGAAGAGGGGATAGAGTTGGGCAGATTGGCGAAGGAAGGGAAGATGGCGGTGATGAGTGTGTATGTAACTTCGCCTCCAATCCACGCTTGTACTGTTCAGCGCGGAAAAGATTCGTCAGCATGAACTTGGAGCGATACCCTAAGTCAGGAGCGCTCACCTCCATACCAGATCGTCGCCATCAGTGCGCGATTGAGTATAGGCCATAGGGCACCGAGAACGCCGAAAGCTAGAAAGAAGAAGAAATGGGACGAAAAAGTCAGCTCAAAGTCTGGACGACGAGAGGACCAGCGTCTAGCTGTACACATCAGGTATATCTGAAGGAACTCACATGATCGCACATATGCCGGGAAGATCAGGGAGTATTTCGCTCCGGGAATAGCGTTGAGAATGAGGAATCCAGCTGCGAGACTATATCCGACGATGACGCACTACTCGCTCAATCGGAGGTCAGAGTGGAAGAGTGGAAAGGACGAGAGGAAGAGGGCGCACCAGCCAGGCCTGCCACCAACTCAATCCCGCACCCACGAGACCCGAGCCGATCATGAAAGTGTTCAAGTTGAATGAATCAGCAATCCTGTAACAAGAGAAGAGCAAAGTAGTCAGTTTGTGCGTCGGAAGCCTTTAATAAGCGGGCGAGAGCGACAGAGGGGACGGAAGGGAGAAGGATGCGGAGCGAAAAGGTGCAGCGAAGCTCGAAGACAGAAGAGGGGGAAGTTTGACGAAGGGGAGGAGAGAGACCTACCAGAACGTCCAGTAGTTCCAAGCTTTCCACAGACGTTCTTCGAGGGGAACGGGTAGAAGATCCTTGTTGGCGAGAAATGTCGATCCTTCGGATTGCTCCACTTCACACATTTTGAGGATCCGACTAGGAGAGAAGCGCATTTCGAGGTAGAGGAAGGAAGAGGTGATAGAGAGGTGATAGTCGAGCGAGGAGAGAAGATAGAGAAAGAAGGAGAAGAGAGATCTGAAGATTGCTGCTGAAAAAGGTGGAGAGAAAGATTTTCCCTTCACGCTATCTCATATCTCGGTCTCACCTTTAGATGTCCCGCTTCTTCCGCTCCCTCAATCGCTTCCTCAATCTCCGCTTCCTGCGACACTTGCCCGATTCGGGTTGAAACTCATCGAATTGTTCTCGATTCAGGCACGAAACAGCCCTATCAAGCACAGACAAGAAGCCTTGGTGGTGATAAGAGTTCCACTGTTTCACGTTTACCAAGTGAGCTGTCCAAGAAGCGAATCAGAAGCTCCCGCTGGACTCCCAAACCCAGTCGAAGTCCAATCTTCTGAAGTGAGGGTACCCAGGAAGTTCGAGAAATCGGCTGGATAGTCGTCTTGTGTCAGCGGTAATGGACTGACAGAAGGGTAGCCGAGTGGAAGATTCGAAGTCAGGGCGGTTGCGGCGGATTGGGCGAAAGAAGATGAGGCGAACGAGGGCGACGTGATTCGAGATGACAGAGATTGGGGTGGAAGTGGAAGAGAATACGAGTGAGAAGATGGGGTCGCAGAGGGGAGGTTGTCTTGGTTTGCGAGTTCGCTCGAGATTCGTTTGAGAACCTGCGAAGGCGAACTTTTAGTTCGTGCTGTTCGATCAAGAAAATCAGAGAGACCAATTCACTTGGGCAAAGGACTCGAGTACAGGTGGAGGACCGTTCCCGGGAAGCATATCGAAAGCAGCTCGAGTCGTTCGACGAGACTCTTCGGCGGAAAAAAGCGCACTGCGTTAAGGAAGCAGAATGAGCACAGGTTGCAGTACTCGAGAACTATGGTGACTTACGAGAGTATCTTTCTACCTTCCTCGACTACTACCTCGAGAGCAGGAGTGCGTGTAACGTTTTTCTCGAAAATAGCTCGAGCCTTTGCCAATACTCCTCGTTTCTGATTAGAGCAGCTCGTCAGTAAGTTAGTCGTGCTCGTCGAAGATGTAGAGAGTGCTCACCTCTTTAATGGAGCTATCAGCTTCATCGGTATCGATAGCGTGAAAGAGGTCCATCAACAGGACAAGTGAACTTGCGAGAGTTCCGGTGTAAGCTAGAGCATTCGAGAGTGTCAGTACTCGGATGAACGCGGTCGTAGCAATATATAGCATACTGAGCCATAAAGTTGGACTAAATTCGAGAAGTTCAGCGTTTGAAGAGACGAGCCTTTTTGAGTAATCGATGCACTGTTGAGTCGAGTATTGATAGGGCGATGCTGGTTGATAGCCTCGACCGAGGAGCGGTCGATTGAGCCGAACGATACGGCTTGCGAGCTGTAACGAGCGAAGAGACGGATATAAGTCGCTGATCGTCAAAGGAGAATCGGACTAAACTCACCTCTTCGTGCAAAGACGCTCTTTCGTACGCTAATCTTGCTGATGATATCGGCGTCGACTTATCCCAGGCGAACACCGCGGGAACATTTGCAGCTAGAATATGTTGGAACGCCTGTGAGCAAGAATAAGGTCAAGGTGAGTGACTGGGTCCGAGACTGAGACGTTGATTAGACTCACGCGATCTTGTTCGACGATAGCTGGATAGGAGAAAGAAACTTCCGACAAGACGAGTTTATCGAGAGTGAATCGAACTTGTTCTGCGATTCGACTTTGAACGATTTGATAAGAAGCGTCCTGCAAAGTGTCGAGAACTATTCAGCGCTTGCTCGGTAGCTCATTCTCTTGTCGAGCAGGACTGATCAAACGACGCACTGTATAGACTGTATCGGGGAAAGGCACGATCGGTTGATTCGTTGTCCGGGAGAGGTCACTGAGATTGACGTTGAGCGGTCGTGCGGTGTTGTCTAAAGCATTGGAGAGTGTCAGTGAAGCTTTGGATGTAGGCGCAGTGCGTCGAGTCTGACTCACATTGTGAAGGATGAAGAAGCTGTAAAAAGTTTACAAAAATCGTCAATTCGCAAAACCAATGATACACGTTCGAAGCAAGACTTACGTAACATCGGAGCGAGGGAGAGTCACTCAAGTAAGTATCTATGTTGACGAGGTGATGGAACAGCCTGACTGCCGTCTCACGTTTGAGACTATTCGATCCGGGAGGAAGCGCTGGGTCGTCGACTGGCATAACTTGTGGATTCGAACCTAATCGGTGTAAGCCTAGTCGTTGCGCGACTCGCACTGCCGATGAGAACCAAATCAAATATCTGCCAGTCTGACCAGATTGCGAGAAGATCTGAATGTATTGGCCGAAGAGGATGATGCATCTGCGAAATATTTTCCATCAACATCGACAGAGACCCGTAGTTGAAAGAGGTGACTCACTGTATCGTTCGGATTCGAGGTGTTCCTCCGTATTCTCCGATTTGGAGTGCTCGCAAAGCAGCATCGTGCCAAACCGATGGTAAATCTTTCAGACCCTCTTCGTCGAGACCTCTAAACAGCGAAAGATCCTTCATCCCATTCGGTCGAGACCAGAATCCTTCGAGTGAGAGAGCGAGTACCTGTTGATGAAAGAGGACGAAGGCGAGAGGTTCAGCGGAAATTCGATCATTTCCAGTGCGAAAACGAGGAGCAAACCATGCAGAATGTCGCTAGCCATAACGGATCGATCAGGTCTTCGCGACCACTCTCGAGCATCTCGTTGTATCGTAGATGTTCTAGCGGGAACGCCACAGGATCGAGTACTTTGAAATCCCACTCCATTTCGGCAAAGTACTATCGAAAACGAGAGAACTTGAGATCAGTCGAGTCGAATTGAGACTGATCTCGTCGGAAGTGACATACCTTCGCAATGAGGAACTGACTGATCTCGACACCTGGTAAGACGGCGATGATCTGCGCGAGTGCGTCGTGTCGGACATTCGGCAAATCTGCTGTCGAAACAGCCAAGTCGAGTCCGAGACGAACGGCACTCCCTATTCACGTTCCTGTCAGTCGCTCTACTTCGTCAGAGAGCACGCACGAGCTTACGAGGTCTCCCGTCTTGATCAAATGTGAGAGGTTCGGCGAGGATACTCGTCAGAGCATCCGTCAATTCCATATCGACTCTTCCCGCGTAATTATACCGTTTCCCAGCATTCCCTTGCGCAGCAGTATTGATCGCTCGTAGTACCGGAACTCGAGTGGAGAATGCAACGTCTTCGAGTTCGTTTACGGCGTTTTCAGTTTCTGAATGAGCGGGAGAAGGAGGATTTTGAGCGAGATTGGCCGGAGAGGGATTCGCTGAACTTGAAGCGGATTGATCGAGAAAGCTATGAGGCTGAGGAAGGGTCGAGGAAGATGGATCTGGCAAGCTGTATTGACCATTACCTTGCTTTTGCTGTTGAAAGAGAGATTCGAGGTGGCCTAGTCGTCGATTGATCGCTCGTACTTCTGATGCGAGAGCGTAGGTAGATCTGTAAGAAGTAAAATGTGAGTGGGGGGAATACTCACATATAAAGAGCAGGATGCACTCACTCTCCGTCTTCGTCTTCGAACGAACAAAACTGAGTTCTCTTCCGTCTCACACACGCTGAGCAAGGTTGCTGCCTGTAGTACCGCTCGTCAGCTTTCGCGCTAGGCTTCATATCCCACAGAGCAAGACTCACCTGTCGCATTTGATCTTCCTTCGAACACATTCCGTGCAAGATTGTGGAATCCTTTTCTTACGTTTCCCTCCTCCTGCTTCAGACCCACCATCATCCCCTTCGTCGTCTCCTCTCGCACCCTTCACTGATGTTGTCGTGCTGCCTCTTGATCGCTTGCCAGTTGGTGCTGATGGACCTTCACCGTTTCTTGATTGCGAAGGTATGCGAGAAAGGTCGAAAGTGTTGGGCGAGTCGGGATTGCTCATCTTGGAAAGCTCTTGAACACTTGTCCGACTCTTTATCACTCTGGTGAATGAATCGAGGGCGGTGAGCGATACGAGTCAAGAGTCGGGATGAACTGTTTGTTGGAAGAGTGGGAACAGTTCGCTGTGGTCCAGGACCGGTCTTTGCTCCTTGATCGGCTTTCAGGAGGTCTCTTAAGCTGTTCTGAGGTAGCAAGTGAATGGTAGGAGAGAGATCTTGCTTCGCTCAACTTTTCTCCACCTTCTTCTTCTGACACTCATCAAATCCGCCTCATGGCCGCTCCTAGGACTCCTCAAAAGTCTCGCCTAGCTCCTCACGACTCGTCCTCAAACGCCAACCTTCGTTCCCCCTCTCCCGCAGTTTCAAGAGTACAGCGCCCTACAGCTTCAGCAAGCCCGCAGAGTAAGCCTTGCTACCCTTTTAGACGTGTAATAAGCTAACAGAACTGCTCATATGCAGTTAAAGCCGCTCTAGCTGCATTACGGAAGAATAGACAAGTTTCGAATCCCCCTTCCCTCAACTCCTCAGACTCTACCTCGACACTGTCCTCTACCGATGCCTTCTCAACTCCTCCGCGCACAATCACGTCTAATGGATCGCTGAGGTCCCCTGTAGCTCGAACAGAGAGTCCAGCAGGATCGCAACAAGAGGAAGAAGGAGTGAGTTGGGCCAAGAAGAACGAGAACAGGCTCATTGAGGCAGCAAAGAAGACTGGTACGCTCTCAGACAAACCGTATCACGATGTACGACTAGAGCTGACAAAAAGAGTGGGTGTAGGGCTGCTCAATCTCGCTTCGCAAGGTCTCGAATCGATCCCTTCTACCGTCTACTCCACCCTACTACCTCGTTCTTCTCCTTACCATCCTTCAAGACGGAATCCTTCAAGCTATCGTAAAGATCCCGCACCGAACTACTCCTTCAATCGTAGTGAAGACGAAACTGCGTGGTTCGAACAACGGGATCTTCGCTCGTTCAACCTCTCGAACAACGAGCTCACGAAGTTGGATGAGGAAGTGGGAGGATTCGAGGAGTTGGAATTCCTCGATGTAAGCTCAGCGTTCCCTTGAGATCGAACTCCGACTTATCAATCATCACGTTTCGACAGGTACATTGCAATCTCCTGGAATCACTACCTCCCTCGATCGGCTGGCTCGTCAACCTCACGTCTCTCAATCTCGCTTCAAACTCTCTCAGTCGCTTCCCCACCCAGATCGTCAACCTTCGCTTCCTTCGCGACCTCAATGTTTCACACAACAAATTACAAAACCTTTGGACATCCGAATGGGACGCTGAACTAGCAGAAATCTTGAAGCCACCCGAGACGAGTCCTTCAGCTACGCCCGAAAGCCCGGAACGAGTCAGAGACTTCTTCGCCAATTCACCATTTCGGCGGAACATCGACCTCGACACTGCAGCACCCGCCAGCAAGTCGCCCTTCCCTTTACTTCAAACGCTCAATCTCTCCGGAAACACCTTCGACAAGACTGCTTTCACTTCGAACGGGTTCGAGTTCCCACCACGACTGAAAACCCTCGACCTGTCAAATTCTCAGCTCGTCGATTCCTCCCTTCCTCCACACCTCTTCGAACGTCTCTCCGATCTCACCGAATTAGACCTCTCCGAAAATCAGCTGACTGAAGATCTCTTCTCTCTCGACATTTTCTCCCTCCCACCCAACACTGCCCTCTTCCCGTCTCTACGTATTCTCGATCTCTCGCTGAATCCGATCGACAACCTGGCAGCTATCGAGGACGTCTTGACGTCATGTGTATCTCGACCAATCGAGTACGTTGGCCTCGCCAAACCGATCCTGAATCTCGTCAAATCGGAGGAGTTGCGGTTGAGGAACGGGAAACGGATAGGTCTCAAACTCGGGTCAGAAACTGAGGAGACGATTGGAGTGGAAATCGAGGTCAGGGTGAGGGAGTGTATGTTGAGAGCGGAACAGGACAGACGAAGATCAAAGTTCCCGGGTCGAGACGGAGGAACCGCAACTCCGACAACAAGATCCACTCAATCATCCCTCATTGTCCCGCCAAGAACTCGCTCGACAGCAGCTTCTCCTTCTTCTTCCCCTCCTCTTTCGCCAACCTTTGTCTCGTCACCTCCTGCCGTTACAACACCTTCTCGTCGACAAGTCGTTCTCGAACCGTGGGAATTAGAAGCAGCACAGGGTCTCTCTACGCCGGCAGGTCGACGGAAAGCTGCTGCACAAGCAGCGAGGGAGAAAGCGGAAAGGTTGAAATTGGAGGAAGAAGAGAAGGGGCGATTGAAAGAAGAAAGGGAAAGGAGAAAAAAGCTCGAGGCCGAGGAACAGGCAGCGAGAGAAGCTGCAGAGATGACGAAGAAGATGGCGGCGGTCGAGCTCGAAGATACGGCTTCTTCGCCCTCGACATCGTCAAGATCGCCTTCTCCTCCTCCCTATTCGCCTCGCCCCTCGACAGTATCTGAACTGGTTGTTGAAGATAGTAAGCAGTCGGTGATCGCTGGTCCTTCTGATCCAGCCCTCCAACTCGTTCTCTCCGCTTTCGATTCTTCGAAACGCACCGTCGACTTTTCCTCTCGATCTCTCTCTTCCCTTCCCTGTCTCACCACTGGCGTACCACCCCCATCCTTTCCGACCCCATCGACTCTCGACCTATCTCGAAATACCTTTACAACCCTGCCTCTCTCAGCTATCGACTCGTGGACTTGGTCAACAACACTTCGCACTCTCAATCTCTCCCATAATCGGATAGCTCAGCTCGACCCAGCTGTCCTCGCTTCCCTACCCCCGCTTCCCGCCCTTCTGTATCTCGACCTCTCGCAGAATCTCCTCTCGTCGACCGAAGCCCTCTTCTCACAACTCCCTCGACTCTTCCCCGCTCTTCGATCACTCACCCTCGCTCAGAATCGACTCACCTCTCTGGAAGGGATCGACAAGCTTCTTCTATCGCACGGCAGCTTACGCCAACTCTACTTGAACGCAAACAAGATTTCGGACATTTCAGATCTCTGTTCATTAGGTGAACAAGTGGAGGGGAAAGAAGCTTCCTGGAGACTAGAGGAGTTGGACTTGAGTGATAACGACATTGCACGAGTAAGTTCATACCTGTCTCTGCATCTCGACCGAGTTCTGACGGATCCACTTCTCGATTTGAATAGCTCCCACCTGTTCTTGGGCTTTTGCCGCATTCATTGATCGTCTCAGTTTCGGGAAACACCTTCCGGATACCTCGGAGGGAGATCTGGGAGAATCCGGGAGCGAGATTGCTCTTACCGAATCTGAGGGAACGATTGGTGAGATAGGGAGTTATCGGAACAAGCGAGGTGTAGAGTAACAGAGAGAAGCTATAGGGCCGACGGTACTTGTATATACATAGCATTATCCAATTCTCCCTCGTACCCTGGTCGCAGAGCAATGTCGACTTGTCGACAATGGAGGCAATACAAGAGAGGCGAGTTTTCGGCTTTTATTATGATTCGGCGGCGTAAATAGTTTCGCAACTGCAGCTATGCACTCGTTGGCTAGCTCATCGGATCATTGCTCGTGGGAATGTACGTATACCCTCACAGCGAGTGACCACTGACTGGCCAGTCTATTACCGGTATACCTCGTGTCTTTCCTAGACTGTCTTCGCCTCCTCTGCTCTTGCTCTCTCCGTCTCCTTCCGTTGTTCAGCATCGACAATGCCACCTCGCGAGCCCTTCACTCTCCCCAAAGACTTCGACAAGTATACCGCAGGCTACGCCTCATTCGAAACAAAACTGAAAGTGCTCGGTGGTACCTCCATCCCATTCGCACACACTGGCAAGAGACAGTCCGGAGGATACAACAGCTTCCCTTCGTGGAAAGCGCGCTTCTCGATCGCTCTTCACAGCTGGGTCCACGAGCAAGGGTTACAACTAGAGGAAGGAGCGAGAGATCAGCAAGAGGTGATTCTATGGAGTTCCATGGGTATGCAGATACAGAAGCTCGTGTATCTGATGCACCGCGAGCTCGAGAAGGAAAGAAAGGGTGAGCAGGGAGCTGAAGTTTGGAGTCTCGTCACGCTCTTCCTTCGTTTCTCGCAGGTATGCCGATCTCTACCGACATATATTTCTATAGTTCGACTCACTGACGGTTGAAGTCTGATCTGGGCGATAGGGTGATGAAGGACTTTGCAAGAAGATCAAAGAGTTGGCACATCTCGGGCCAGGGGATCTGATCGAAGAAGTCGTCAGTACTATCGTCCGCTTGACACGATGTGACAGAGAAGCTGAAGCTCTGTGAGTGCGCTTGACTCAGGGCGAACAAGTGAAGCTACGCGCTCTTAGCAGATTCACTCGAAATGCGAAAGCGATTCTTGACGAGGCAGACGCAAGTAGTCGTTCTCGAGCTCCAAGTCGACTTGATCTGACGGGTTTGCCAATGTAGATTATCGAACCTTGCGTTCAACCGCTCTTCGAGACGTTCTTTGCGAGCAACGAGCGAGGGGTAGGGTGGTCAATTTGGCTTAGTCAGTGCGCTGTGTACTTCAGAGAACATGAATGTCTTTCGCAAGAGTTCCTTGAAGCAGTCCACCGTCTATGCGAAGAAGGACATCGAAGGCACAAATCAAAGCTCGAACGCCTTTCGGTAAATTCTCCAAATAGTCTAGTCTCTGACATTGGCTGACCTCTCCTTGTATGGACAGATCGAAGAGATTCTTGAGCACCTCGTACGCTCTTTGGTAACTCTCTAACACTGCTGAAGCTGATCGGACCAAGTTCGTTTCCACAGCCGGAACCGTCAATGCTCGTCGATATCATCAACAAGCCTCCAGTCAATCACGCTCACTCTCTCGGGCAGATGAACCTCTCTCGTCTCAGTCGCCGTCAGAGACAGATCTACGCTGGTAACGAGCTCTAGGTTGGAGGCTTCCGCTATTCGGAATCAAACCATCTTCCTTCGAATTCTTTCCTCTTCGTCTGAACTCTTGACGATTTCGGTGTCCCACAACTTCCATTTTACTCCCAACGTCTTTCGATTTGCTTTATCTCTTTGTCAATCAGTAGTCTCTGTCGACCTCTGCTGAATCTCGCAACAAGTTTCCGTCACTTTGTCTCTGGCGCTCGTGAGCTGCGTGCCAAACCTGAAAACATTGTCAGGGGATAGGGGGATCGACAGATTTGAACAAATTTGGGCTAATTTGCACTAGTCACCTTACTTGCTCAATTTAGGTCAAATCCGCAACCTCACCTAGCTAATTAGCAAGCGAGTCTACAAGTATGTTCAAATTTGCTCAAATTTGGTCGATGTGCGAGCAAATTTGCCTTCTCTCGACAAATTTGCCTCGCTCTCGCCTAATTTGCTCTAAATTCCTCTGGAATGCCTCAGATACAGCCGATTGATAGCTAGTCCCCATCTGCGGGTCCTACTCGTGCTCTGGGTCATCAAAGGGAGTCAAAATCGTCGAAGTCGTCGATCTCGCATTGATCTCGTGCGAAACGCGAGTCTTGCGATTTTGATCTGAGTATAGAGAGGCAGAGCCTTGGGATCATCTCGTCAGCGTTTTGACTAGGGTGAGACTGAGTCGAGCTGGAATGAAGCAGTGTAGTGAGGTCGACAACACTTGAACAAGCTTTGTTTCGGGCTTTCGCTCTGTCTCGCTTGAATCTAAGCGCTGTTGTTTGGCTATTAGTGACTAGTCTATTTGTATGATATGGTTACATGCTCATTAGGGCTCATGGTGACTGTAGATAGGGTGGGCGTTCACAATGGACGTCAAAATTTCCGTAAAGCTCGTCGCAGCGCTCGGATGACTTGCTGCTCGGTTTTGAGCTGGTAGCATCGTCGAGACGTCGACTCAAAACGGAATCAATGTCCCTGAAGAGTTAGGAAGCCGTAGGACGGCTTGTCAACGGAATGCGGGCTGAGCAAGTTTGCCCAAATTTGGGCTGATTTGCTCAAATTTGCTCATGCTCAGGCTAATTTGCCTAGGGGTTGGCAAATTTGCTCCCCTCGAGAGCAAATTAGGTCAACTAAGCCTAGGGGACAGCAGATAAGGTCAAATCAGTCAATTTCTCAAATTAGGGCAAATTAGACGAAATTAGCGAAGTCGCTGTTTCCTGATAATCCAAGTTTCATCGACCTTCCGAAGGAGGCTTGCTTTCGACTTCGCGAGGGAAACCTCATTGAGGAGGCTTCCTACTCAGTACTCCTTGCGAACGCTTTTTTGACCAACTTTGACTCTATCCGATCGTGAGTGGGTGAATCTTGCGCCAGAACGTGAACCGACTGGCGCAGAGTCTCGACCGATACGCTAGAGCTCGCTTGAGTCTCCTTTTCAATGACAGAGTAGGCAGTGCATTGACAGAAAGAACCGATCAAAAAAAAAAGAACCGACGACATGGAATAACGTGAGAATTTGCTCTACCAAGGTAAGATGGAGAAGCGTCTATGCTGCTTCGGTACATCTTGCAGACTTTCAGGGTCTCGTCTGTTGTGAACATGGTGAGGATTGGTAGGGAACTCCGGGAAAGGAGGATCGAGCTTCTTTGGTGTCGAGAAGAGAGGGGTTGAGATGGTCTATTTTGAGGCGACAATCGTCAGTGCTGTAATGGTGCAGAGTAAAGAGACTATGTATTACGGCAGAGAAGTAAGGAATGAAAGTCTTGCAAGCTTGACGCTCTTCGTTCGGAATTCGTGATTCTCGTTCGTTGTGCGCCTTGAGGAACCTCAAAAGGTCGAGACTTTCGTTGCCTTGAAAGAGTGAGCTGAGATCCTGATGAGCTTTCGATACCGATAATGGAGGAGGGAGAGCGAGAGAGACGATATCTGAGTTCCAAGCATCAATTGCTCGTGCGAACATGAGGAGTGAAGTCCATCCCGTTGAGTGTGAGCGACCGGTGCTGCGCGAGGCAGCAGTATCCTTATGCTGTAGAGCTCGCAGAGCTTCGAGGAAGATTCGAGGTGGATCGACCGTGAGGATTCTGATGTCGTCTCCGTTTGTTAACCTTGGAATTCGAAGATGGGTAACGGGATGCTGGACTGAGCGAGCCTGGCGGAACTCGAACTCGAAGCTATCATGATAATCAAGACCGTTAGGTGAGATAGGCCAGGAGCTCGACTGGGCACTGACCGAATCGGAGCACGAGGAGTTCCGTCGAGATCGCGAGAATGGTACCATCCGGAGTATTCGCCTGCTTTGTCCGTACCATCCGATCCGATATCGTGTAAGAAGCTCTTGACTATCCTTTCTTGGTCCTCTTTTCGACTTGAACCGAGAACAGCAATCGAAACAATCTTCGGCAAAAGAACATGTCAGTGGTTGAATCCTCAACTCTGACCGTAGTTGCACAACTTACCGCATCAATTCCGGAGTAAGTATTATCGAGTCGATCAGTAGTAGCGCGGATGAGCTCCCACTTGATCCAAGGGGTATCCTCAGCTTCGGGAAGACTCTGAAGTGCCTTCATCCAGAGGAAGGACGGCACAACACCTACTCAACAGCGCATCAGGATGAGGTACAACAGTGAGAGGGGAGGTCAACTGACCTGGGCAAGTGACGAGAGCTTGAAGGGTTCGATCCTCTGAAGCGAGGTGATCGAAGAATTCGATGGTGGCTGCGATGAGTTGCTTTCCAGTTACAAGACCAGGCGGGTGACGAGCAGATGAGGACATTCTTGCTATACTACAAAGAGGTGATGAGAGCAAGAAAGAGAGGAGAGCGGCAAAAGATTTCGAGAGAAAGAGAGTGGAAAGTCCGACGCAGTCCGCGGTCTCCTGAGACTCACGATCTTTGTAACGATGTCTAGTATTGCGATCGATCATCGAGCTGGCGGAGGAGGTTTAGCTCCTGCCGCTTTGGCAGCGCCGATTCCTCCAGCTAATTCATACACATCTCCACCTCCCTCCAACGCAGATCTCCTCACCAACACCTCTGACCAGAATCTACACACATCGAGAGCATCTGTCAGGTCCAACTCGATCCATGTCGAAGACGAGAGAACATCTCGCAAAGAAAACCGAGAACACTCACCTCATGATTTCCCTCCATTCTCCCATTCCTCTAGGCATCCCTTCGTTCCCTCTCCCACCTTCCAGCCTAACCTCCTTCACACCTTTGTACCCTTTTCTCCAACTCTCGATCCCAACCATTCTCTCTTCCTCCTTCCCTCGAAACACTAAACAAACTTTCGTTTCACTCTTGTTCGACACTGTTGGATGTGACAAGAGTGGCGAAGAGACGGCTACGATTGAGCCGATAGAAGAAGAAGAAGTTGAGGGTTGACGTGAGAGATGGAGGGAGAGTTCGCCGGCGAGGGATCCTCCTTGTGCGAATCCGAACAGGTGAAGTGAGGGTAATGTCCAGTTACAATCTCGTATCAGGTGTTCGGTGATCTTGGTCATGAGATGAAGAGTAGCTGTTGGATTCGGTCTTTGAATGACTGAGTGCGATAAAGAGTACGATCAGTCGAATTTGCGACGACTCGAGAGGAATTCTGCGAAATTTGTACTTACTTTCACCTAATTGATCGAATGAATCCCACCATTGAAACGCTGGTTCCTCCAACAGAGGGATCTGTGAAGGAGCTCTGATGGACAAGATCGCAGTTTGAGGCAAGTTGAGAGATTTGCCCAAATTTAGAAAAGGTTGTTCAGTATCTCCTACACTCGTCGCGTTCGGGGTTAGATTCGAGCGATGCCTGAACGAGGAGAGTAAGGTTGCTTACCCAGACCATGGAAGAAGATTAATAGGTTTGTATCGATTTTGTCAGGGGAAGGAGAATAAGAAGCGACGAGGTTTGAATTGATCGTAGAGATGTTTGGTCGAGGATGACTTGTAGGAGCTTGTACAGGCTTGAGATTGAGATCGTTAGACATCTCTAAGCAGTAGACTAGAGGAGTTGTGTTGAGCAAGGAAAGCGAGTACTAGTTTGACTTTATCACTCATCTCATTCACTCGACGACAACACGAATCAGTAAGATGGATCAGAAAGTAGCATTCAGACATATAACCAAACGTGTACCTATAGAGAAAGCTCATGCAAGTCTCTCCCTTCTCTCTTCCCTCCTCTCGTCCTTCATCAACTAACGCGTCAACCTGATCGAAACAGCTCACCTATCGTTTACTCTCACGCGAATTGGGTATCACAATCACTCAATCAAAGGAGTGAGCACTCCTCTCCCTCCTTCCCTCTCTCACTCGAACTGTTTGCTGATTCACTCACCGCGACTGATAGATTGTTGACTGCTTATCTTCAAGAACCTTCAGCGAAAGAACGTGGTGTATCAGCAGTTTACCTCTTGAGTGGTTTCCTCACGCGTAACCCAACGAACGAGAATGAAGAGAATGGTCACAAAGAGGAGCAAGACAACGGAATGGACCTAGACGGAAAGGAAGAACCTACGACCACTCAAGGGAACGACAAGAAGGAAGAAGAGATCAAAACGAGAACCGTCATGTTGGTATCAAGTGAAGAACTCGAAGGTGAGTCCGCAGAACAACCCCGCTTTACTCCCCTCGTTTTGATGGATTTCGCTCAATTCCCTTTCGTGTCGATTTTCTTAGCCAAATCCTCCCTCTTCTCTCCAGCACCTTCTTCCCATATCTACGCTCTAACCCCTTCCGCTCTGCCTCGTACCGAATTCTCCCAATTGACAACCGCTTACCTACCCATCGCAAACTCGTCGAAATGGAAACCTCCCCCTGACAAGGACGCTATCGGAGGAGGATATGGGGGAATCACGAGTGCAGATGGGAAAGAGACAAAGAGGAAAGGAAAGATCGTCAGGAAACCTACTACTACTACTGCAGCTGCGAATGCGAGTGCTAGTGGGAGTGGGAGTGGGAGTAAAGTCGCGACCAAAGTGGAGGAGAAAGGAAAGGGGAAAGCTAGTACTTCATCTACGACGGTCAAGAAGGAAGAATTGTCAAGTTCGACGACTACGAAGAAAGGCAAGAAGAAAGTCGAGGAAGTACCGAAGAAAAAGGCAGCTCCCAAGATTGTTCCGATCGGACAACGAGGTGGATTGTTCTCGAAGAGTTTCGCTGCGAAGAAGGAGGAAAGTTCGGACGAGGAAGAGGAAGAGGAAGAAAGTGAGGAGGAAGTGAAACCAAAGAAAGGGAAAACGGTTCCTGCGAAACGCAAGTCGAATTCGCCTCAAGTCGCTCGCAAAGCTCCTCCTGCACCGGTCAAGAAACCTAGTCCGAAGAAAGCAAAGGGGAAAGAGGTGATTGATTTGGGAGATGACGATGAGGATGATTGGGCGATGGATGAAGAGGCAATGGCAGAGATGGAGAGGGAAGCGAATGCGAAAGTTCAAGCGAAGAAGCCGGTACCACCAAAGAAGAAACCGGTCGTCACGAAGAAGAAGGAGAACGAAACGGATTCAGAGAGGCAAAAGAGGGAATTGGAGGTGAGTCACTCTACTCCTTCTTCCCTTCCCTTCTCGGCCCTTTTACTGACGCTCGACTCCTGATGCTGCTGTCTGTAGGAAATGATGGCGGAAGACGAAGAAGCGATGGAAATTGACGAGAAACCTCGTCCAGCTCGTTCGTTCTCTCATTTTCTCCTTTCTCGCACTCGAATCTTACGATTCTCTTCTTCGCGGTCCTCGTTAGCCTCTCGTACTTCTTCCTCGTCATCAACGAACACGAAACCAGTTCCAGCAAAATCAAAATCCTCCTCATCCTCCTCTACGGCGAATGCTAAGCCTCAAGCAAGCCTCAACTCGTTCTTCAAGAGGTGATTTAGTCAATGATGCCGGATCGACAGCTTGATCAGGAGCAGTGCTTGTAGAAGAAGAGCTGCGCAGAGAGTTGTAACTAAAGAGGCCGTAGTGCTTTCTCGTCGTTCGATACTCGCAAACTCTCTCCTGAGAACTCGTGATCTCACTCTTCCAGCACCGTTTACATGATATGATTCTGAGCTATGCTACAGCTCTATGTCTCTCAGTTCGAACCACTCTATCCTAGACGACCCTCTCGATCGGTTCCGTGCCTCAGTATTGATGAGAGATTCTTGCGAAAAGAGGAATCTCGCCAAAGCACCATCGCCGAGACCAAGAAAGCATCTTCGAATAACAACATGTTTCATAAAGAGTCGAGTCAGATGTGCGTACAGATACAGAGATGAGCCCCCGAGGTTAACAAAGGTAACAATCGCAAAGAAAAGTAGGATCATAGAGCGCTCTTCTGTTTTCCAACCATGAAGCCTTCGAAGTACTTGTTGCAAGCTTCGAATCCATCCTGATCGAGAGTGACGACAGCGCCAACGTAACCGTCTGGTCGAACGATAATGATGGAGCCTTTGTCGAGGTTGACTCCGTACTTCTCGTGAAGAGCTGCCTTTGAAGCTTTACCTCCTACTCGTCGGTCGGGAAGGTCGTCAGAGTAAATTTGTGATCGGTAGGTACGAATGTTGTAAGGCAAGTCCTCGATCTGAACAATTCCGGTAATAGAACAAAGTCACGAGAGTCAGTTTTGATCGCAATGGATATAGTAGAAAAACAAGTTGGATCGACTCACATCCCATTCTGTGTGAGGATCGGCAAAGACGGTCAAGAAGGTGAAGAAAGGGTTGTAATTCGGTTCTCGTTGTCCTTGTTCAGGTTCAATGTGTCGAGTCTCTTGCGAGTTGAAAACGGTCGCAGATTGAATCGACTTGTTCGCTGGTCGGTAGAGGTTCAAGAAGGAAGTGGGAGAGTTGAGGAATTTGTCGAGGTTCGAAAGAGCGGTTTTTGAAGAAGCGTATTTTCCTGCCATGATGTGGATTCTAAACACGAGTGAATCGATTAGGACTGACGGTTATGGACGAGAGAATATAACGAAAGAGACTTACCGGAAAGCGCCGTTCATCTTGACTTCTTGTTGAATTCTGACATGATTCGCATCGATCGCTCGTGTGACTTTGCCGGGAAGTAATCGTTGTCCAGCAATGAGCTTCGATCCTTCAGGGTTAAAGATACCCTTCTTGTGATAGTTCTTGACGAGGTCAGAGTCGGGAAGTGCGTTGAGAACGTTTTGGAAGTAGATCGCTCCGCAACCCGAAGTGACTATTTCAAGCGTCCCATCATAAGCGACGACTCGATGTATTATTTGATGAGAGAGAAACCTACAGAAAGCGTTCTTCTTGAAGGTTTCAATGAACAATTGAGCGTCGACTGCACCCTTGCCCTTCGCCTTCTCGGCATTATCCGTCAATTGCTCACTCTTGGGTGATCGTCCAGAGAACAAGGTCGAGTAGGCCTTGTCGAACTTGAGTAACTCCTCGGCGATACCCTTACGCTCGTGCTCGTAAGTCGGCAGAAGGATCGATGCGTCGGCGACACCTTTTTCGACGAGGTTGATCTTCCAAGCGAGCGAATACATGTCGAGCATTGAGATGTTCATTCTGGAGAAAATACGCAGGGTTCAGTAGGATGCATGCTGCGACGAAGAGTAAAGTCTGACTCACCCTTGACCAGCTTTGGGAGAATGAGTGTGAGTCGCATCTCCACCGAGGAAGACTCGTTGATCGAGAGTGTAGTTTGAAGCGATACGTTGACCGATTTCTACAGATTGCCAACGTGACGGGATCAGCTCGAAGTCGGTCAGATGAGCGAGGAAGAGGACAGCTTACGATAAACCGAGAACCAAGCAGTCTTTCCAAACTCCAACTTGAAAGGTTCAAAGATCTTCCGCGCCCTCTCCTTGCAAACATCCTCACTCGCATCTCGTCCGTAGTGTTTTTGCTTTCCATCGGGACCGGCCTCAGCTTGAAGTTGAACGTAAAGTCGAACGAGACCGTCTTCTCGAGGGATGACCATGATAGAACCAGAGTTTATTGAATGAATCAAGCACTTTGACATGATATCGGGAAAGTCGGTCTTACTGTGGAGGAGGAGATTGTAGTCAGTAACGAGAGGAGGAACGATCCAGATAAAGTATAGAACTCACACTTCGACATCCATGACACCCCAAATGATATCGGAAGCATCTCCGAGCATGTTGATCTTTCCCTTATACTCTCCATCTCCCTCTTGTCCGCCAGAAATCGCTCTTCGTACGAGGGACCTCGCTCCGTCGACGCCTAATAAGTATTTCGCTCGAACGTTGAACTTCTCCTTGGTCTCGCCATGGGAGAAAGTCGCAGAGACAGGGTATTGAGAGTTGGAAAGGTCGGTAGAGCACGTTTCGAATTCGAAGGGTCGGAAGACGTTGCCGTGAGGTGCTGGAGATTGCTTGTTCGAAGGAAGGTAAGGTCGACGGGCTTCGACCTCGTCTAGGAACGAACGCTCGATGAGACCTTGGTGAAGGAGGAGAGTATAGTTATCGACGACGCTGTGGACATCTCGCGATTAGAACGTGCGCACAGGTGAAAGAGGAGGAGAAAGTTTCGACTCACTCGATGAAATCAGGGCAAGAAGGAGCTCGAGAAGTACGAGCGAGAGGTTTATCTTCGGTAGGGTCCCAGAAAGCGACCTCGTATACACTACAGATCGCATGAGAGGGTTAGTTCTACATTACTTACAAGGCAGAAAGCCGTCGAAATTTACCGAACTCCTTGATTGATCATTCGTTTCGCGAGGGAAGCTTTTCCTTCTTCGTAAAAGACACCTCCGATGTTTCGTAGTACCTATTAGTCGTCAATTCTTGGTCAGCTCTGATCGTTTCGCTGCGATATAGACGAATTATGAGCCTTACTTCGAGAGTTCGAGGTTGTAAACCGTCTGCTCTTCCAGCTTCAGTCGTGTGCGGTCTGTTGTCAATGTGCAACACCTTCAATCCGAACGTCGTCAAACACAAATCCGCCATACATCCCGCAGGTCCAGCACCAACGATGATAACGCTATTTGTTTGCGAAACAGAGGCAAAGGTCAGCGAATGCGAGTAAAGTCGGTCGAGGGAGAAAAGACTTACTCGTATTCGTTACCCGGTTTCATATGAGTAGTGTTTGAGGAAGTAGAAGCATTTGCTTTCTCCTTGATGGTGGTCATTTTTGAGGGGGTGGAGGTTCTTATTTCGAGTCTTGAGGTTTTGAAGGGGAAGTTGAGAGAGAAGAGAGAAGCAAAGTGAAGAAGGAGGGAGAAGGAGAGAAGGAGAGGGAGGAGGAGAGGGGAAGGGAAGGGAAGAAAGGTAAACCGATTCGGAAAAATCGTCAAAAGTGGGTGGGGAGAATTTGAAGGGGATACTTTAATCCGTAAGAAACAAACATTCGTCCTGGCCCCTCTCCTTCGTATATCCGCTCGCCGCTGCTCTTTTCCAACAAAGATGGACACAAGGTATGAAGGCCGGGAAAGAACGAGCTCAACGGATGAATTCGAGGAGTTTCGCAAAAACATCACGTGACCTTGCTGAAAGTGATGCAGAATGCGTAGATTGACTATTGCTACAAAACAGGAGAAAAGCTATCTACAGTCCCCTCGAGTCTACTGGTTCACAAAGCGCCATAACAACTTTACCTCGTTGAGTGTTCTTGTCCTGTAATTCGCACGACTGATTAGCTCAAACTCCTCACAGCGAGTAGAGAGTGGGAACTTACCTTTTCAACTCCAATCTCGACAACGACCTTGTCAAACACTCCAATCTTGACCTTGTCTCCATCCTTGTCGGGAACCGTAATCTCATAAGTTCCAGCATCGTATTCATTGTCTCGTTTGAACGTGACCAATCCTTCCAATCCGAATCTGTTCACCATTCCTCGTCAGGATAAACTGCGCAGATCCAGTCGAAGGGAAGGACAAGCGTACTGATTGACAAAGACGGCAACACCATTCCTGAACGCTCGAATGACGAAAGCTTCCGCCCTAACTTTGGTCTGACCATCCATCGCAGCCTTCGCACGTTCCTCCCTTCGTTGAATCGCCAAAGCAACATAGAATTCAATACTAGCTCTCGCAGCTTGTTGAGCACCTCGATGTCGTTTGTTGACCACTTCCAAAGTCTTGTCTACCCACGAACGAGTTTGAAGACCTGCATGAAGGGGTTGGCCGGAAATGGCGGCTGAGAGTTGTCGGTGAACGAGAACGTCGGCGTATCGTCGAATTGGAGAGGTGAAGTGAGTGTAGATGGGAGAGGCGAGACCGTAGTGAGAGAATTGGGACGCTGGGATCGAACCCGAACAGAAGTACTCGGCGGAGAGCATACAACGTGTGGCCATGATTCGAACGAGAGTGTTGAAGGAGGGGAAGGAGGGGTCCTGGAGTGAAAGTAGAAAGATCGTTAGCGAATTCAGTGCCATTTCGTGGGAACGGGGGATGATGAGACATACGACACATTCATCGAGAGAAGCGGCGAGAGCACCAGAAGTTGAAACGTCGAGAGTCATATCCCTTCGTTTTTGCAAGACATCTTGGAGAACCTCGAAATTCGTCTTCGGAGGTGGAGCGTGACGACTGTACGAAACAGTTTCCCTCATCGTCAGTCTGAAGTCCTGTCTGTCGATGAGTCAAAATGATGACGTACCGCAAGACAGCAGTTTGAGGGAACTGTTTATAAATCCTCTCTGCGACCGAAATGTTTGCCAACAACATGAACTCCTCTACGAGACTGTTCGTCTCGAACAACTCTTTCGTCTCTACATCGACTGGAGCATCAACCGGACCAGTAGATTCCGAAGATTCCATGTGGATCTTTACTTCGGGTGAAGCGAGGTTCAAGGCTCCTGCTGCCATACGTTTCGCTTTCAATTGAATGGCGAGTCGGTTCAAAAGTCGAATACCTTCGGTAAGAGTATCGGTCTTGGATCTATCGAGAGTTCGAGCGAGGTCAGCTAAGTGAAGTAAGGGGAAAGCGAGGGCGAAAAAGATCAGCTTACTTGTCGTCCTTCCTCTTCTGAGCCGCCTCATAAGTGAAAGCTTCTTTACTAGCAATAACTGATTTCGTAAACCTAACATCGACAATATCGGCATTCTCGTTCAATTCCTGTACAAAACACACTATTCATCAGCTCTTCTCCCTCTCCCGCAAGCACGAGAGAGAGTCAACTCACCCAAATGACAGAGAAAGCTAAACGTTCGACATAGGGTCGTAAGGAACACAGATTGGTACCGAGTAGATGAGGTAACATGTCGATTCGTTTATCGACCAAATACACCGTAGTACCTCGACTCGCTGCTTCCGCATCCATCGGATTATCGGGTAAGACGAAATGTGAAACATCGGCGATATCTATCGAATCATTCCCCCAGTCAGTCGAGAGTAAGATTGTAGAGGGGGAACGGAATGGCGAGGACTCACGAACTCCTGCTTGAATGTTTCCATTCGGTAACCTTTTCGCATGGAGGGCATCATCGATATCCTGACAACCCGGAGGATCAATCGAACAAACGATCTCATCCCTCAAATCTTCCCTCCCTTTCCAAATCCCTTTCGGATC
>JGI24890J29729_1000199_pt1 | contig 45803 bp, 44 predicted proteins | sample FreactcultureFD7_FD_29729 | JGI IMG/M metagenome (IMG submission 29729)
GGCGATTCGCCAGCCGTGAAATCTGAAGCTAGAGATACGCTCATATTTGTTCGCGAAGGAAGTGCGACTCTAACTATTGATGAGTCAGCTGGAAGCCACCAGAAAGTGATGGTGAAGGGNAGCGCTGCACTCGTTAAATCAGGTGCAACTTTTACTTGGAGCGGTGGCAATGAGCTAATCGCCGTCGAAATCTCGATTCCAGATCGAAGTAACCCTTATGCACGCAAGATGAGTGCGGATGCCGATTCTTACACTCCATTTGTGCAGCAAGGTGAGTTCGATAAAGGTAAAGCCACCGGGAACCGTGAGTTTGAAGTTCTTTATGGCACAAAGAATGGCAGCGAGACGGCAACTATGTTTATCGGATTTATTCCACCATCAGGTGCACCGCTTCACTATCACTTATATGACGAGGTCTGTCATATCGTCAGTGGTGGTGGCGAACTAGAAGTTGATGGTGAATTACAACCATTGCTCCCCGGTTCTACCTTTGTGGTCTCGCCTCGCCTGCTGCATTCAGTCCGCAACAACCGGAATGAGGATCTCTGGATTCTCGGCACCTTCCGCCCACCAGGTACCCCAGCAGCCGCTTTCTACCCAGATGGCACCCCAGCCCCGGGCTATAACGGCCTCGATTAGTTTTATAACGTTTTTGTTACGGTCGCCAATTTAGCGCAGCCCAAAAATAAGTAATTCTGTAAAACTATTGGCAACGCCATTCCGGTCGGGCAGAATTCACAAGTTGGAAAATCCAGCGCCCTTTGAAAGGAATACTGAATGAAGAAGTTTTCACGTCTTGGCGTGGTTGCTGTCTCTTCTGCAATTGCCATCTCTGGAGTAAGCGCAGTAGTTGTTGCTTCTCCTGCAAACGCAGCAGCTTGCACAGGCACAGTCGCCATCATGGCACCTCTTACAGGTGGTGTTGCATTTATCGGTGTAGAGCAAGATAACTTTGCAAAGCTTGCAATCACTGACTACAACAAAGCACATGGTTCAACATTTGTTGCTAAGGATTACGACACCCAACTTGATGCTGCTCAGGCAAGCACCCAGGCTCCAAATGTGATCGCAGATAAGACAACTGTTGGTCTCGTCGGTCCTGCCGGTAGCCAAGAAGTTCTTGCAATTGGTGGATTGCTCGGTGCAAATAACATCGCACTCGTAAGCCCATCTGCTACTCGCACCAACCTCACCGCCGGAACATTCCCTTCATTCTTCCGCGTTGTTCCAAATGACGGACAACAAGGCCCTGGCGATGCTCAGTACATGGTCAAGACACTCAAGGCAAAGAGCGTTGCTGTCATAGAAGAGAAGACTGCTTACGGAACTGGTCTTGCAACTGCTGTAATGGATGAGCTCAAGAAGCTCAAGGTCACAGCCACAAAGTTCTCGGTCAATGAGAAGGGCGCAGATTACGCTTCAGTAGTCACACGTATCTCAAAGAGCGCTGACTTTGTCTTCGTAACATTCCAGGATGCTTCCAAGTCTCAGACTGTTGCCCAAGAATTGATCAAGCAGAAGAAGAAGGCCGTTGTCTTCGGTTCTGATGGATCAGATCAGCCAACATTTAAGACAAAGGGTGCATACCTTTCATCTTTCGCTCCAGATATCAAGGGCATCGCATCTGATGCTGCAATCATCGAGGAGTACAAGAGCACCTACAACAAGACCGCTGGCGACATCACAACATTTGGACCCCCTGCATACGCAGCCGCCCAAACAATCGTTGAGGCAGCTGGTCGTGTTTGCGCAGCCGGAAAGACTGCAGATGCAGCCTCTACTTTGGCTGAAATGGCTAAGACAAATATCAAGAAGTCAATCTTGGGTGGACCACTTTCCTTCACCGCAACTGGTGACGTTAAGGGTGGACGTTTCTACGTCTACCAAATCCAAGCTGATGGAAGCCGCAAGCTAATCGGCTAACATCAAAGAAATACTCGAAGTAAGTGGTGATGATTTATTCATCACCACTTACTCCATGTAAGTAGATAATTTTTATGGAAGGCAAACATGGGATATCTCGGGCAACAGCTCGTAAATGGCCTCNCCCTCGGTGGTGTATATGCTCTAATCGCACTTGGTTATTCACTGGTCTACGGAGTACTACAAATCCTGAACTTCGCACACGGTGATGTTTACATGGTCGGCGCATTTATCGGATATTTCGTAGAAATCGCGCTCGGCGGTCCTTCTCATACAAAAGTTCCAGTGCCGGTAATGATTTTCATTATGTTTGCCGTATCGATGATAGGTACTGGTTTGCTCGGCATTGTTATCGAAAGATTTGCTTATCGTCCGCTTCGTAAATCAAGCCGGATTGCACCTTTAATTAGCGCGCTCGGGGTTTCCATTCTCTTACAAAATGCCGCGCTCCTACTCTTCTCCGCAAATATTCGAACCTATGACACCTCTTCTTTTATCCCATCAACCGCTGGGTTTTCAATCGGCAGCGTCAACATAGATTCAGTTCGATTTGCGGTTCTGATTCTGGCGATGTTGCTCATGTTCGCACTCTCTAAATGGGTCAATAAGACACAGGTTGGTCGCGCAATGCGCGCTATTGCCGTAGATCGTGATGCTGCGGTCATGATGGGAATTGATATCGATCGAGTAATTCGATGGACCTTCTTTGTTGGCGCGGCACTCGCTGGCNCCGCAGGAGTTATGAATGGGCTTCTTCTCCGCGGAGTCTCCAATGGCATGGGATTTATACCAGGACTCAAGGGATTCACCGCCGCGGTCATTGGCGGAATTGGATCTATTCCAGGTGCGATGGCCGGTGGGCTGCTCTTGGGTGTGGTGGAGTCTTTGACTCAGGGCTATCTCTCAACCAACTTCTCTGATTTCTATACCTTTATTCTTCTTATTGCCGTGATGCTCCTACGACCAAATGGACTCTTCGGTAAAAAAGCGATTGTGAAGGCTTAACTATGAGCGAAGATACTTCAAAGCTAGGAATTGGCACCGACGAGTGGGTTGCCCAACATGAAAAGCGGCTGCAACGCCGTTCTGGAGCGCTTGGAATTGTTGACCTACTTAATCAACGCGTCTCTAACAAAGTTCGTTACTCAGCACTTGGGGTTGCAGCAATAGTCTTCGGACTGTTTGTCCATAATCTCTACCTGCTTCGAATCGCCTCCAACCTTGGCGTATTCCTCATGATGACCCTTGGCATCAATATCGTCATGGGTTTCGCTGGACTGCTCGATCTTGGATTTGTTGCATTCTATGGTTTTGGCGCATATGCCTATGCTTTAACTTCATCCTCTCAACTCAATCAACACTGGCCAACATATCTATCAGTTCCGGCCATTGTGATTGCCACCGCCTTCCTGGGTTACCTAGTCAGCCTTCCTTCCAGGCGGCTATTCGGCGATTACCTCGCCATCGTTNCCCTCTTCTTCGGTCAGATCTTTATTCAGCTTGTTCTCTCTTCGGATTCAATTACCTTCCCTGGCCATACCGACTCCACTGATATCACTGGTGGATCAAATGGAATTCCAGGGCTAGATCCTTTCAAACTATTTGGACGTGCCTTTAAATCTACCTCTGACTATTATTGGTTATTGCTCATTGTCATTACCCTGCTACTCATTGCCGTCGTTCGTGTTGATCGCACTCGGGTAGGTCGGGCTTGGCGCACTGTTCGCGAAGATCCGCTCGCCTCACAATCCATGGGTATCAAAGTAAACAACTTGAAGACTTTGGCTTTTGTAGTTGGGGCTGCGATCGCCGGCCTTGCGGGAGCAATCTTTGCCGGAATTCAAAGCGCGGTCTTTATCAATGGATTTGATATTCCTTTACTTACTCTTATCTATGCCGCAGTAATTCTTGGTGGCAGCGGAAGTATTCCGGGTTCGATAATCGGAGCTTTTGTTATGTCCGTTCTTCCAGAGATATTGCGCGTACAAAATTACAGCGAATTCCTTTTCCTTGCGGTCCTGGTAATCACCATTGGCGTCATTGGAAAGAATTGGAAGAAGCTCGCCATCAACATTGTTTCGCTTATCGCTATTGGATACTTTGTAAAGGCGCTATTTTCCCTTTCGCATATGACTACCACGCCGACAAAAACTTGGGCTATTGCACCAGTAAGTAAGGCGCTGCAATATTGGCTCGTCCTCCCAGCAAATCGCATCGTCTGGGGAAATATGGCCTTCATTGCGCTAGTGGCGCTGGTTGCGTATTACTCCATAGCTCACGAAAAGATTAAGCCTTGGTTACTCCCCATAATTGCCTACATAGCAATTTTCGTTTGGGAAGATCGGCTAGTGGCAGATGCAAGCACCNCCCGCCAATTAATCATTGGCGCAATGCTTGTCGTAATGATGATCGTGCGGCCACAAGGTTTCCTTGGTAAGACTCGAGTGGAGGTCTTGTAATGCTTGAGCTCAAGAAACTCTCGATGCAGTTCGGAGCGCTTAAATCACTCTCCGAGTTAGATCTCACAGTAAATAAGGGCGAGATTGTCAGCGTTATTGGACCAAATGGTGCCGGTAAGACCACGCTATTCAATGTTGTCACTGGTATCTACACACCTACTTCTGGTGAAGTTCTGCTTGATGGCAAATCTATTGCTGGCAAAGATCCGGCCGATGTAAATCGACTTGGAATAGCTCGCACATTTCAAAATGTCAGACTCTTTCTCAACATGTCTGTAATTGAAAATGTCATGGCCGCAACTTATGCAAATACCAAATCCAATATCTTCTCATCAGCACTTGGACTCCCAGGGGCGCGACGTGAAGAGAAGGCAGTCCGGGAACGCGCCGAAGAGCTGCTCAATTTCTTCGGTTCACGTCTTACTGGTTATCGCTGGGAGCAACCGGCTTATTCACTCTCCTACGCCAACCGACGCCGCCTGGAAATTGCACGAGCACTTGCAACCAATCCGAAGGTCTTGCTTTTGGATGAACCAGCCGCAGGTATGAATCCTAAAGAGACGCAAGAGATTACCGATGTGATCGGTCGTCTTCGCGCCGAGAAAGATCTCACGATTCTCGTTATCGAACACGATATGCACGTGGTCGAAGGAATTAGTGATCGAGTAATTGCTCTGGATCATGGCGTAAAGATTGCTGAAGGAAATTTCGACAGCGTCGCTACACATCCAGATGTAGTTGAGGCATACCTAGGCAAAGGATCGGCTGACCGCAAATGACTCCGCTATTGACACTTGAAGAAGTCGATACCTACTACGGCGCGATACATATTTTGCAAAAAGTATCNCTGCAGGTAAATGAAGGCGAACTTGTTTGCCTCTTGGGCGGCAACGCCTGCGGAAAATCCACCACCCTCAAGACCGCACTCGGAATGGTCTCTCCTAAAGTAGGAAAAATAACTTTCGCTGGCGAAGATGTGACAAAGAAAAATNCCTCCCATCGCGTAAAGATGGGTATCGCAGTTGTTCCAGAGAATCGTCGTCTCTTTGGCCCTATGACCGTCCTGGAAAATCTCAAGATTGGCGCATACGTCCGTGGTGAAGCAGACCCGGTTGATCTCGAGCGAGTATTTGAACTATTTCCAAAACTCAAAGATCGTCAGAGNCAATTGGCTGGAACTCTCTCGGGTGGCGAGCAACAGATGGTTGCAGTCGGTCGCGCATTAATGTCTCGTCCTCGTCTGCTCTTGATGGATGAACCTTCGATGGGACTCTCACCGCGTTTAGTTGAACAGAGTTTTGAGATGATTGCTGGGCTCCATGCCCAAGGTATCTCGATGTTAGTTGTAGAACAGAATGCCAATATGGCGCTCTCGGTCGCAGACCGTGGGTATGTATTACAGACAGGGCGTATTGTTCTCGAAGGAGCTGCTGGCGATCTTGCTGGCCATGACGAACTACGGAGGGCATATCTTGGCCGTTAACACTGAGGTAAAAGATCTAGCAAAGCTCTATCGCGATCAATTCACTGTCTTCAATAACGTCACCTACATGAACTCCTGTTCCCAAGGAGCTCTCGCCGACTCAGTGCGTGCAAGTTTTGATACCTATTTAAAGACCATGGAACTCAATGGTTCTGCTTGGGGCGACTGGGCTGGACATCAAGAGAAGGTTCGCGGACTCATCGCACAATTCTTTAACGTCCCTGCCTCCGAGATGGCCGTTACGACATCTACTTCGGCTGCGGTCGCTTCACTCGCTTCCGCATTGGACTTCTCGGGTAAGCGGAAGAAAATTATTACAACCGAGAATGAATTTCCTACTATTGGACAGATTTGGCACGCGCAAGAGTCGCGCGGGGCAAAGGTAATTCACGTTCCAAGCAGGAACGATTTAACCGTTGATATGTCTGCACTCATCAACGCTATTGATGATGAGACCCTCATTGTTTCGGTGACGATGGTCTGTTTCCGCAACGGCACCATGACTGAACTCGAACCGATTATCGAGGCTGCTCATAAGAAAGGCGCGCTAGTACTCGTTGATGCTTATCAAGGTGTAGGTGCTGTGCCTATCGATCTCTCGACCTTGAAGACTGACTTCCTTGTCGGCGGAGTACTCAAATACATGCTCGGCGTACCAGGTATCGGATTTATGTTTGCCCGCGAGAGCACTACCAAGCACTTGATTCCTACTACTACTGGTTGGTTTGCCGCGCGCGATATCTTTGCAATGGATATTCACTCTTATGACCCTGCAAAAGATGCTCGTCGCTTTGAATCTGGAACTCCCCCAATTCCTTCGCTCTACCCAGCAGCCGCAGGAATGGAACTTCTGCTAGAAGTTGGTATCCACAACATCTATAACTATGTCACCCCGCTTCACGAAGAACTTCGGGAGGGTATTGAATCAATTGGTGGCAAAGTGGTCACACCTGCAAGCCGAGCAAATCATGCAGCAATGCTCGCCGTTGCTTCCACCGATGAGCACGCACATGTGGCTGCCCTTGAAAGTGAAAAGGTTGTTACCTCTTCGCGTGATGGAAATATCCGTATCTCACCTCACTTCTACAACAATCGTGAGGATGTAGAAAAGGTTATCGCCGCCTTCGCAAAACATAAGTCCTTCTTGCGCAACTAGCTCGATGAGCAAAGTAGAGCGGGTCAAATTAGCTAAAGGCCTAGAGATTTCCCGTGCAATAACCGGTCTCTGGCAAATTGCCGATATGGAGAAGGATGGCAAAACACTTGATCCAGTTGCTACCTCAAAATTTATGGAGCCGTATGTAATTGCAGGATTTAATACCTTTGATATGGCCGATCATTATGGATCTGCTGAAATCATTGCAGGTCACTTTCAAAAGAGCTCACCAATTGCCCGTGATACCCACATGCTCACAAAATGGGTACCAAAGCCAGGTCCGGTCTCGCGCGAGGAAGTACGCGCCGCAGTTCAGGAACGGCTTACTCGATTACAAACAACTAAAGTCGATCTACTTCAATATCACGCCTGGAGTTTCTCAAATCCATTTTGGCTAGATACTTTGATCTATCTGCAAGAGCTCCAAGAAGAGGGTTTAATCGGAGCGCTAGGAACCACTAACTTTGATACTGCTCACCTTCGCATTGCGAAGTCAGTTGGCGTAAATATAGTCACCAATCAAATTTCTTATTCACTCGTGGATCGACGCGGTTCAGGCGCCATGGCGGAATATTGCGATGAAGCGGGGATCAAGATTCTGGCTTACGGCACCTTGTGCGGTGGCTTTATCTCTAATAAATGGCTTGGAAAATCTGAACCTACTGGTGAGCAACTCAGTAATTGGTCGCTCATGAAATACAAGCGCTTTATCGATGCCGCTGGCGGTTGGGAGAGATTCCAGCACGTGCTCACTGAGGTCAACGCTGTTGCCGAGGAGACCGGCCGCTCCATCTCCACCATAGCAAGCAAGTACCAACTCACTCGTAAGGCAGTCGGCAGCGTCATCATTGGCGCCCGACTTGGTCAAAGCGCACATATTGAAGATGCTGCTTCGCTATTTACCTTCGACCTATCTGGTTCACAGATTATGCGAATCACAAAGGCAATTTCCGCACTCGATCCAATTCCTGGCGACTGCGGCGATGAGTACCGCAAGCCTCCTTACCTCACTGCCTCTGGGGATTTAAGTCATCACCTCGAAGATTTTCCTGCGGTTTATCAGGTAACGCATAAGGGCGAGCGAAGTTATATAGATTCTGGGACGACTTGGGAGAGCCTTGCTGGTTATTCACGCGCATTCCGCGTTGGTGACCGGATATTTGTTTCCGGCACCACAGCTACTCATGGTTCGCTCTCGGTGGGAGCAAATGATCCGATTGCACAAACACACTTTGTGATTGACAAAATTGAGGCTTCGATTGAATCACTCGGTGGAAAACTCGCCGATGTTGTTCGTAGCCGAATTTATGTCAACGATCTTAAATACTGGGAGCCAATCGCTCGAGTGCATGGAGAGCGCTTTGCCGAGATTCGTCCAGCAAACACTATGGTCAAAGCTAATCTCATTGGCGATGAGTACATGGTGGAGATTGAAGTGGAAGCGATTATTCAATGATTAAACGAGATCTCACCTCTGGATACCAGATCTCCCCTGTTATTAAAGGTGGTTGGCAGCTCAGCTCTGGCCATTCACTCAATGCCAAGATTGAAGCCGAACAAGCGGTTGCAGATACCGTCGCTTTTGTAGAAGCCGGAATCTCCACCCTTGATTTTGGCGATATCTATACCGGCGTTGAGGAGCTCATTGGGAAGGCTGTTAAACGCCTAGCTAATCGGGAGCTGGTTCAACTCCATACAAAATATGTTCCCAATGAGAATTTCCTACATGACTTTGACCGAAGTGATGTTTCGACCATCGTTCATCGCTCATTGCAGCGCCTCGGGGTCGAACAAGTAGATCTCGTCCAATTTCACTGGTGGAAATATGAGGCGCAAAATTATCTGGTAGCCATGGAAGAACTCTTTGCGCTTAAGGCTGCTGGAAAAATCCGCCACGTTGGTATCACTAACTTTGATCTGCCTCGCGTAAGAGAGTTTGTTGATGCAGGATTAAAGCCGGCAAGTATCCAACTTCAATATTCCATCCTTGACCGCAGACCAGAAAATGGTTTGGTCGACTACTGCATCGAACATGACATCGGCATTCTTTGCTACGGAACGGTTGCCGGCGGATTCTTCTCGGAGAAGTATCTTGGTCAATCTGAACCCAAGAGCGCCGAAACCCGGTCAAATGTGAAATACCAGCTCATCATCGAAGAATTTGGCGGCTGGGAACTATTCCAAGAGTTAATTGCCACTCTCGAGCAGATTGCCGAAACTCATTCGACGGATATCGCGACCATCTCCTCGGCCTTTACCTTAAGCCGCCCTGGCGTCAAAGGCGTGATTGTTGGAGCGCGAAATCTCTCCCACTTAGCTTCGAATCTTAGAATCCCTGAAATTAAATTAGCGCAATCAGAACTTGCAGCCATCAACGCCATTATCGCAAAGGCGAAGGGGCCAGATGGAGATGTTTATCAACTAGAGAGGTACTCGGATAAGCATCGAAACATCATGCATACGAATAACAATTAAATATTTAAGTTAAATCCTCGGAATTGAGCTTCACCTTCCGGGTTCGCTCAATACGCATTATTAATCGTTCTTCAGGATCGGGGCAGCAGACAAATGAATCTTTCTCCAGCCAATCGCCGGCCGGGAGCTGGCGTTGCTTTGCTGGAAGCAGCGGGGTTACTGCCTGCATCGCATAGATGCAGAAATGCTTCCCCTCTGGAATCCGCACCTCAGCGCTATTTGTCAGCTCGAAATAATCGCCAACCTGCATTCCGCAGACAGAACGGCCTTCAATTCGGTCAACCACGACTCGTAAGTCGTATAGCTCCATATCGTTCTCGCTCATTTATTTATTCTAAACTAATCACACCTATTTACCTACGGTTGAATGGAGTCAATTGCAATGGCTGAATTCGTACAACTCCTTTTTAATGGTCTAGTAACTGGATCAATCTTGGCCATGGCTGCGGTAGGTGTCTCACTCGTATATGGCGTACTTCGCCTCGTAAATTTCGCGGCTGGGGATTTCATGACGTTGGGCGCATTTGTCGCAGTCTTCCTCAGCGTCTCCAAGGGCTGGCCGCTGATTGTCGCCATACTCGTAGCAATCGTAGTTATATGCGTGCTCGGCCTCGCACTTGATTGGCTCTTATGGAAGCGGTTGCGAGAGAGTAAGGCGGGAACGCTCGCGCTCTTTCTCGTCGCAACCGGCGTTGCTCTTATTTTGCGCCAATCTATTTTGATGATTTTCTCAAGTGGAAGCCGCAAGTTTGCGATTAACGAAACCGCGACCTTCTCATTCTTGGGCGCAAACATTGCGACCTCACAACTCATAGTTCTGCTCTTGGCATCATCGGCGATTATTACGCTCGGACTCTTCATGGCTAAATCCACCATTGGTAAAGATATGCGCGCCTTCTCCGACAACGCCTCGCTCGCTGCCGTCTCTGGAATTAATGTAAATAAAGTTGTTCGTTATGTCTGGATCATCAACGGAATCCTCAGCGCACTAGCTGGAATCTTCCAAGGCATGGTGCAAGGACGTTTCGACAGCACCATGGGTTGGACGCTCCTACTTCCAATTTTCGCAGCCGTCGTGCTTGGCACCATCGGTGATGCTTATGGCGCGCTCCTCGGCGGAATGGTCCTTGGACTCGTTATGGAGCTATCGACCTGGCATATCTTTTTTGGTGGAATTCCCGGCTCATATAAAAATGTGGTCGCATTTGCCACGCTCGGAATCGTCCTGCTTGTTAAACCCGAAGGTTTGCTTGGCGTGAAGGCGAGGAGCATCTAATGACTGCATTTTTACAACCAGGGTTCTGGGTCTTCGTCGTTTTAATGGCGGGTATTTATTGCATCTTCGCGCTCGGGCTCCAAGTGCAATATGGCCTCGGCGGAATACTTAACTTTGGCCACGTTGCCACGATGGCGCTCTCTTCCTACACGATGGCAATTTTGGTCATTACCTACAACTGGAATCTCTATCTCGCCTGCTTTGTCGGAGTAATTATGGCTGGCTTGGGNGGAGCCTTCCTGGGCTTAACTACGTTACGACTGCGCGGGGATTACTTTTCGATTGTCAGTATCGCCTTCTCCGAAATTATTCGCTACATCATTCATAACTCAGATCATCTAACTGGTGGCTCGCAAGGCTCGCTCAACATTCCGAGCTCTAAAGGTTATGCCTCATATACCGATAGTTTCAATAAAGTACTGATGAATATTCAGGATAAAATCAAACCTATTGTGGGAAGTTTTGCCTCTCGCGATATGGCCCTGCTTCTGATTGTTTGGCTTACCGCAATAATTCTCTTGACCATCATGAGCTTTATCCAGAAGACCAGCTGGGCTCGCGTTCTTCGCGCCACTCGTGAAGATGATGATGTACCCGCATCGCTCGGTAAAAATGTATTCCTCTTCCGTCTTTCTTCCGTGATTGTCGGCTCGGTTATTGGTGGCATCGCCGGAATTTATTGGGCGCTCGAATTTTCAATTCTCGATCCAGCCGACTTCCAAACCATCGTCACCTTCTTTGCTTGGATGGTCATCATTCTCGGTGGCGCTACCAGAGTTAAAGGCGTTCCACTTGGTGCGCTCTTCTTTGGCTTCCTCTATGCCGGAACCCGCTTCTTCCAATTCCCACCATTTACTTGGTTCGATTCCGTCCAACGCGCCTACCTTCGCATCATGATCATTGGATTTGTTCTGATATTCCTGATGCTCAAGCGGCCGCAAGGAATATTTGGAAAGAGAGAGGAAATGGTGCTCGAGTAAAATGAATAACATCCTTGAGGTACAGAACGTTTCAAAGTCCTTTGCCGGCATTCGCGCCTGTGAAAACGCTACTCTCTCGATCAAGCGTGGCAGCGTCACTTCGATTATCGGGCCTAATGGAGCTGGCAAGACCTCGCTCTTTAACTTAATAAGTGGTGCGATTTCACCAGATTCAGGATCGATTAACTTTAACGGCACCGAGATTGCTCAGAAGCATCCACATGAGATAGCTCGACTCGGGCTCGTACGCACTTTCCAAGGAGCCAAAGTCATTCGCCGCTTAAGCGTGATGGAGAATATTCTCCTTGCCGCCCAGAACAATCCCGGCGATCACCTCTGGCGGGTTCTGACCCCAAGAGTGCGCAAGCGCTTTGAAGACGCAGCAGAAGAGCGTGCGCTTGACCTCTTAAAACAGGTGGGGTTGGAAAGCTTTGTCGATTCTTATGCCGGAATTCTTTCTGGAGGCCAACGAAAGTTGTTGGACTTAGCTCGAGCAATGANGGCCGAGCCGAAGATGCTCTTGCTGGACGAGCCATTTGCTGGCGTGAATCCGGCGCTGGTGGAAAAGTTAGTGAGCGTTCTTCAATCGCTCAAGAAGCAACATGACCTCACCTTCTTGCTTGTCGAACATGACTTGGAAACCGTAATGAATATCTCGGATGAGGTTTATGTAATGGCGCAAGGAACTGTCATAGCAAATGGGCTACCAAATTCGATTTACGATAATGAAGTCGTTATCGATGCCTACCTCGGATCTCGTAGAAAGAGCAGCTAATGACTACTCCGGTCTTTGAACTAAAAGGCGTTTCGGCTGGTTACGGTGATGTGCAAATCCTCAATGATGTCTCCATCCAAGTACCTGCTAACTCAATCGTCACTATCGTCGGTCCTAACGGCGCCGGTAAATCCACAATTCTCAAATCTATTTATGGAATTGCCAAAGTTACAGCTGGCGAAATCAAGCTCCATAAACTCAGCGGAGAATCAATTGATGTACGCGCCACAAAGCCACATCACCTAGCCGATATTGGTATTGCCTATGTCCCCCAGATTGAAAATATCTTTCCAACTCTGACCGTGGATGAAAATCTCGATGTTGGATACAAGTCCAATGGCGGAACTCCATTGGCAGAGCGGAAAGAGAAGCTGTACAAGCAATNCCCGGACCTGGTCATTCGCAAGAAAGACCGCGCCGGAACCCTCTCTGGCGGACAACGACAAATGTTGGCTTTGGCCCGCGCGCTGATGTCAGGTCCAGATATTCTCTTGCTGGACGAACCATCGNCCGGACTTGCTCCTGCATTAGTAGACCAACTCTTTGATGAGCTCGTACGCATAAATGAAACGGGCGCGACTATCTTGATGGTGGAGCAGAATGCCCGTCGGGCCCTGGAAATCTCGACCTATGGCTACGTCCTAGATATGGGCAAAAACCGTCACGAGGGAGCAGGCAAGGATCTGGCAGTAGACCCCGAGATTGTGGGCATCTACTTCGGCAAGCGCTAACCCGCTCACGTTGGTTGCCTTTTTTACGACCGACAGAAAAGGTAACAAAAACGTAATAAATAATTCCTCGACAACGAGCGTGAGCCTGCGACTACGCTAAGCATGAACCCGCCCCCTCTAGGGCGAACTACATGCTTAGGAGAACTATGAAGAAGAAGCGTGGATTAATTGTTGTCGCAACTTCAGCGATCGCAGCTAGCGCACTACTCGGAACATCAGTAGGTGCCAATGCAGCCGCTGGTGCAGATATGAAGGTTGGAATTGTTCTTCCACTCACAGGACAGCTTGCAACATATGGCCCACCAATGGCCAAGGCTGCTGCGCTCGGAGTAACTCAAGTTAACGATGCCATGAAGGCAGCTGGCGTTGCCGGCTCTTGTACCGTTGCTGGTACCGAAGATGACCAAGCCACACCTGCTACTTCAGTTGAAGCAGCCAAGAAGCTTGTTGAGTCAAACGGTGCCAACGCACTCGTTGGTCCAATGACCTCCGGAACAACTCTTGCTGCAGCTGCAGCTGTCGGAATTCCAAACCAAGTTCTCATCATGAGCCCTGCTGCGTCATCACCAGCACTCTCAACTCTTGGCGATAACGACACTCTCTTCCGCAACTATCCATCTGATGCACTACAAGCCAAGGCTGTAGTTCTTGCAATGAGCAAGGCATTTGGAAAGACCGCGACCGTTAACGTCGGTGCTCGTAACGATGCATTCGGAAGCGCGCTCTCATCTGTATTCCAAGCAGCTTGGATTAAGAATGGCGGAAAGATCGGCAAGTCAGTTCTTTACGATCCAAATGCTGCAACATTCGATTCAGATGCAACAAAGCTCGTCTCAGGTAAGCCAGCAGCTTGGTTCATCGTTGACTTCGAAGAGACATTCGCAAAGGTTGCACCTGCTCTTGTTCGTACTAAGAAGTGGGATCAAACTCGCACATTCATGACCGAGTCATTTAACAATGCTAACTCCATCAAGATTGTTGGAGCCAAGTACATGAATGGTGTTCGTGGAACTGCTGCTGCAGCTTCTGGAACAGCAACCGCCGCATGGAAGTCAGCCTTTGAAGCAACAGTTCCTTCTGCTTCACAGACATTCGTAGATCCAGCTGCATACGATGCAGCAGTTCTCGAGTGCTTGGCTTCAATCTATGCAAAGAGCACCAAGGCAGCTGACCTGGCAAAGGGTCTTCGCGCAGTTGGTGGTCCAGCTGGAGCAAAGATCTCATGGCAGCACCTTGACCAAGCTGTGAAGGCTGCAGCTGCTGGCACCAAGTTCTCATACCAAGGTGCATGGTCAGAAGTTGACTTCGATGCTAACGGTGACGTTGGTTCAGGTACCTTCGATGTCTACAAGGTCATCAATGGACAACCTGTAACAGATCCAAAGGCACAAGTTCACTACAAGGGATAAGTTCTCCAACTAGTTGCGAAAAAGCCCCACCGAAAGGNGGGGCTTTTTTCATCCCATTACCGAATGTGTGTTTTCGGAGTTGTACTCACGTTTACGGGAGAAGGCTCCCAGATTAATTTCATTACCGGTATGAGCGCCCTTAAATATCACCGGATCGCTCTCGTGATCACGACCGTCCCGCACCTCACCAATTAACTTAGCCATCAATTGCCCTACAACTGGGGCATTCTTAAATTGATTTCCACTTGTGCCAATGGCAACGAAAAAACCTGCAAGGCTTGTCTTGTCATAGATTGGTGTCCAATCCGATGAGACGTCATATACACCCACTATCCCCATGGGAGTATTTGGGATTTGTAGTTTTGGTAGCCTTCGCGCAGCACGAGTGACCTGTGCTTCAAAGCGTTCAGCGGTGCGAACCATATTTACCGAATCCAGATCCGCTACCCACTCCAATGGATCGCACTCGGGCTCGGTGCCACCTACAAGTAGCGCACCATTGGGAGTTGATCGTAGATAAATTCCCAGGTCGACATCGCCGACAATAGGACCGGGTAATAACCCCAACGGGGTATCAACTTGATGAACCTCTTGGCGCATCGGTGCTACCGAAATTGTGAAGTCATCCCCCACGCCCGCAAGTTTGTTGATCTCCGGCGACCACGGACCCGCAGCATTAACCACGATATCTGCTGAAATAATTTCTCCGCTTGCGAGTTCCACGCCGATAACCCGCGCACCCTCTTGGAGCACTTTGGCGACCGAACTCTTAAATAGGAAAGTTGCGCCGTTGCTCTTTGATGCCGCGGCCAAGTTCTCCGCTGCTAGCTGCGGATCATCCACATATCCGCCGTTGGGCGTGAAGATGGCACCGAGTTCAGATTTAGCCGCGCTGAAGAACTCTTCACTCTGCACAGGTTTTGGTGGNCAATATTTTCCGGTGTCCAAATATGGCGCTTTACCCTTCAACTCTTCGGCGCTCCAGACTTCAAATGGAACTCCTGCCTGCTTGAAGAGATTGGCTGTGCCCTCGGTAGAAATAACCGGTGCATCGAGCATAATGACGCCAACATCGTGCAGCTTTGTATAAGCCGGAAGATCTATTCCGAGATGGCTTTGCCAGTTCTTCCAGCAGTGCAGGGATTCCCAAGCCAGTGCTACGGAGTCATAGGTGGAATAGTTAAATCGAATAACGGCGCTGGAAGCGCTAGTTGACCCTTGGCCGGCACCAGCAGCCTTATCTATTACACAAACCTCAAAGCCAGTTCGGGCCAATTCCAGAGCAATGGATGAGCCAATTACTCCGGCGCCGATAACTACTGCTTTCGGCATTAGTGCAAGCTACTCTTTAAATAAACCAAGGTTCGACTCCACGCCAGTTCGGCAGAGCTCTCATCATAAACTTCAGGGCGATCGTTATTAAAGAAAGCGTGGTTAGTTCCCGCGTAATCGAAAATCTGGACTTCGCCACCCGCGTTCTCGATATTGATTTTTGCTTCTTGTATTCCAGGTGCGCTCGAAGTTCCATCACTCTCGGCGCAATGAATCATGGCGTGCTTGCCTTTGAATTTGTTCCAATCAGGAGCGTGACGCTCCCACGAAGCACCAGGATAAAAGCCAACCGCCGTCGAAATCTTGGAAGTAAGAGTCGGGCGTAAGAGACTGACCCAGAAGCAGCAGAGAGCGCAAGGGCCAGACTTAGTGTGATAAAAATGTTATGAGGTTTTTTAATGGCGCTATTCATAATTAACGATTCCCCACTCGGTTGCTCGGTCTGGCAGAGACTATGCTGCTTGATGAAGAGAGGTAGTTGCTATCACTCGGTGTGAATTGAGCGGTGATGGTGGCAGGNGCATGCACTGATGGTTTCCAATTACATGTGGCAACAAGACTGATTGTGCTGATCTGAATGCACCCGGGGATCCTCTTTCCATTGGCATAAAAAGTTACTTTTCCGGCTGAGGATGTTGCTGCGGCAATAGGTGAGAGGGTTCGAAAAGCTGGTGCGGTGGAAAATGAAATTGTCGCTGAGCCAACGAGTGAATATCTAATGATGACGATTCCCGCTGCGCCAGTTGTGCCGTATGCGTTCGTCAGGGTTGGGCTGCCATTTCCACCNCCCGCTCCTCCGCCACCTCGGTTAGGTAGTGGTGTGGTTGGTGCCAAGGTTGCTGTTCCACCATTGGCCGCGCCAGTTCCACCTGTGGCTAGCGTTGCAGAGGAAAATGTTCCACCTGCTCCACCTGAACCATAAATAGTCGAATTTAAAGTCGCTGAAATTCCTGCCGCACCATTTCCCGCGGCCGATGTTGTGCCGATTGAACCCGCTGCGCTTCCACTTGCACCGCCTCCGCCGCCGGAATTAGCTACATCTGCCACGCTTCCACCATTAAAGGCTCCTGCGCCTGGACTATTTCCACCGGATCGAGAATTTTGTCCTCCAGCGCCACCGCCACCACCGCGCGCGTTAGCTGTTGCATCTGAATCATTAGTGCCGCTTGCTTCAATTCCGCCGCCGCCACCGCCACCAGATGCTGTGGTTGCATCAAACTTTGATGATCCGCCAGCAGATCCAACACATGCTACGACCGAATCGTTCAAAGCATTATTGCAGGCAAGTGTTCCACCCGTATATCCATTGACTGCAGCACCGCCTGCCCCCACAATCACCGAGACTGAACTTCCTGACGTTACCGCCAGATTGTTACTTTGATAGACACCGCCACCGCCACCACCACCGCCGCCATAAATACCACCGCCGCCGCCTCCTCCAACAATGAGTGCGCTAACAGAATTCACCCCAGTAGGAATTTGATACCCACCAGTTCCGTTGAGATATGTGCGGGGGAATGTGACCGTGGTGGACCCAACCGTTGTTACCGTCGTTTTAATATCGGGGAAAGCAGGTGAACCCCATACAACCATGTTGAGCGAGCCCGTGCGATCATAAATTTTTGTCAGATCACTGGTTCCGTTGAAATCCCAATAACTTGCAAGGCCAGATGTTGAAGTATCAATTTTCACATTCATATTGTTGGCAATTTCGCTTTGCGTTCTAGCTGTAGTCCAGACCTTTACTTCATCAATTCCGCCAGCAAATAATTGAGATGACGGATTGGACAAATTCCCGGAACCAATTTTGTAAGGGTTGCCGCCAATAGCCACGTAATTATTCGAATTATTTAAAGTCGCAGGGACATTGGTTGCGTCGATTAGTTGATAGGCAAGATTGCCATTGAGGTAAAGACTAAAGGTGGTTCCACTTTTTACGAACGCAATGTGCTGCCACTCATTGATTCTTGCCCGTACGCCGGTATCGATTGTTGCCTTCCATGTGCCGGCACTTCCATCAAACTCAAATTGATAAGTTCCATTACTTATAAAATAAGCAACCAGATCTTGGCGGATGAAAATCATGCCGGTGGCGCTCGTCATTGTGTCACTAGGGTTGAGCCAAGCCTCCACCGTAAAATTGGAACTCCCTACAAGGTAGCTCGATGTTGCAGCACTTTCAAAACCTTGACTATTCGCTCCAACTAAGTATCCATAGTTATCTGTAGCTGACGTATTGCCGGTCGGGTTATCGGCGAGTGCACTCGGGGCGAGAAAAATCGATGCGCACATGGCTACCACTAGCCCCCACGCCCTCGCTCTCAACATGGATTGAGTCTAATCTGCGTGCGCGGTTGAGCAATATTCAAGGATGGATCTCTCGATAGGGGTATTTGGCCTAGTCTTTAGCCTAGTCTTAGAATAAAGCGTGCGCACAATGTTTCGGACTCTACTTCTCGGATCCCTACTCCTAACAAGTTCGCTCCTTGCCATTTCACCTTCTTATGCGGTCGCNCCCGCGCCTTCGGTTTACGAATCGATGTCGGGCACAGCAAACACAAATATGGATAACTCCGCAGGCAGCTCAGGCAGCCTCGGCTTTACCGGCAATTGGATTAAAGTCTTGGCGCAAAAGCAAGGGCCTGCTGCTGGCTTAGCTGCCATCTATACAAATACTTACAATAGCCAATTGGCATTTCCAGCGAATAGTCGATTCACAGTCCCAGCAAATAATACTTATGCTTCTACATCGTCAAGTATTTGGAGTATGTATTACTCAGCACGGCAATTAAGTACGCCATTGAATTTCGATACAAATGGAACTTTCTATCTAAGCTACTTGATGGAAGCGCCATTCGATGGAGCTTCCACTGGTTCTGCCGTGATGGGAATTCTTAATGGCTTACCTACTGCTAGTACCGACACCTCAAAAAATGCAATTTTTGTTGGCTGGACGTATAACTCTGGGCTTACCATCCAACCAACAAGCGCAAATTACTCCGTCTGGTATCCAACAAACACTTATCCATACACCGGTCCGGCATCGTCAGCCTCTGCAAATAATAAGTCTTGGTTTGTAATAGTAAAAATTACTACTGTTGCATCGGGCAATGACACAATTCAAGCTAAAGAATTTGCACCAACGGATACGCTCCCTGTCTCGGATAGTTCATTGACATGGGACGTTTCATACTCTGCGGCAATTACTGGGAGTTGGGGTTACTTATCAGCCCAAACCGAATATAACGGCTTGATCGATGAACTACGTGGCGGTTCGACGTACGAATCTGTAGCTGGCGCACCAACGACTCCCGCAATCGGAACGCCAACAGTCGTAGGAACTCCCAACAAGGGNATTAATACAAATCTCACTGTAACTGTAGGAGCCGCTGGTTATTTCCGGTTCTACATTGATGGCAAACGAATTCCAGCGTGCTTGAAGGTGGTAGCCACTGGCTCTTCTCCGAATTTCACAGCCACTTGCTCTTGGAAACCACCTGTTCGAGGGCTTCATAGCATCTATGCCACATATACCTCAACAGATGGTTCCTACATCAACACAACGACGCCCACGGCGTTGATCTCGGTCATTTCGCGAACCAACAAACGTTAATCATTCGACTACGCACTTCCCATGAGCTTTGTTATGTACTCAACCACCTGGTGTGGCTATTGCAAGCGCCTCAAGCGCCAACTCAACGATCTGGGAATTACCTTCGAAGAGGTCAATATCGAAGAGGTACCAGATGCCGCCGCCTTGATTGAGAAAATCAATAATGGCAATCAAGTCGTTCCGACTTTGGTCTTTTCAGACGGCCCCTCTATGACGAATCCCCCCGCCGTAGAGGTTCAGGCAAAGCTAGCAACGCTCGCCTAGTCGGCGCTCCATGGTTTTCTGCACCAAGGGAGAAGACTCTAAGATTATTTCGGGTATTAACCCGACTTGCCCTGTGGGCTATCTGAAAAAGTAAAATTCTGTCGACACCCCCGTATTCTTCGAGGGTGAGTTCACAGGTGAGAGCCATCCGCTTATTTCTGACTGTGGTGTGCTCGTTTATTTCCCTAGCGAGTGGGCTGGAGGCTGCTCATGCGGCGAACTACACCGTTACTTATGATTCAAATAATTCAAATCCTCTTCCAGGAATAACAAGTGGAAATGTCCCTACGTCAACAAGTTATGCGTCGGGATCAACCGTTACTGTTGCTGCAAACTCTGGAGCTCTTGCCCGACAAGGATTCACTTTCGCGGGTTGGAATACAAATGCAACGGCATTAAGTGCTCTTTACACCGCAGGCTCGGGCACATTCACCATCAACGCTGATACAACTTTGTATGCAATTTGGATTATTCCGCAATCGGCCCGATTAATTGGATCAGGCGGTTCGGTGGTCACTATTTCCAACCCTAACAGCGTTTCAAATGGAGCCAACTGCACCGCTGGAAACATTCGAGGCGTTACATCCGATGGAACATACATGTACTTTCGACCCTCTAGCTTCCCAGGATGGATCTGCAAGTTAACGATGGCTGGCGTGGTTGTTTCTGCGAACAATGTCGGAACGGTATTGGCCAACACAATTCCGAGCGACTCGATGGCGCTTGCTTACAGCTCAGGTTGCATATTCGTTCGAGATTCTGGTGCTGCCACAAGTACGATTTACTGCATTGATGTAAGCGATTGGAGCATAACTGCTAGAACTTTGCCGACCAGCTTGTACGCCGGTCAAGGTTGGGGCACTGGTAACGTCATCACTTTCCCAGATGGCCGGTTTGGTGCAGTGAGTGCCCCTAATGTCGGTGACGGTCTAGGGACGTGCCCAACTGGAATGCACTGCAAAATTCTCCGCCTTTATAATGTAATTGGTACAGGAAAGAGCGTGACCTTTACTACTTCGGAAGATATTTATCTTGCCGACCCTGAATCTGGGTGGCCGGGTGATGACCACGGAATTGCCACTGATGGTACTTACCTCTATGAAATCATGTTCAATTCCGGCTATAAGGTGTGGGCGCTGAGATCTGGTGTTGCTTCCTATCTCGTATTCAATGGAAGTGGCGCTGGCGCATGCGGGGCCACCTCTGGCGTAACTGGCACGATGTGTGGGATAAATATGCCAATTAACGGCACCACGGCCCTACTTAGTAACGCAACATATATCGGGCATAACCACACTACTGGCACATACATGATGGGTGACTACAGCGCTGCGAAAATATATATTTCAGATTCCTTGTTGCCTCCAGCTGGCCCTGGAAGCCTGCCCGCAAGCGCATCATTTGCTTCCTTTGGGCTTTCAAGCGGCCTGAGCACGGCAATTTATCGAACCAATAACCAACTTATAGTGAATCTGAACNCCCCATCGAAGGTTACTTTTTTCTCCAAGGGAAAGCCAATCCCTGGATGCAAAAATATTTTAAGCAGCGGAACTTCTCCGAGCATCACCGCTTCCTGCAGTTGGAAACCGGCCGCACATGGTTATGTTTATATAACGGCGACTGCTACTCCCACCAATAACGCAATCGCGAGTGGGAGTGCCCCACCGCTTCTGCTTTTAGTCTCCCCTCGATCTGGCAAACGCTGAGTGTTGACCTTCGCGAGATTTAAGGCCAGAGGCATAAATTTCTGACACAACCGCGCCCCAAATATCAGTCAAGCCAACCATGCGCACTCGACCGGAGATTGGGCTACTGCCTTAAATGATGTATCAATACCTGTGTATCCGCCCTGGAGAGGCTTGAATAAGGGAATGACTTAACCCTGGGGGGGTCGAAATCCTTTTTATTTTTAGTATTGATTTGGTATGAAACGATTGCCTACACCTGCAATTTCAGCGCACTAGATTTTGTCAGTGGCAGGTGAAACAATATGTTTTGAATTCAACTACATATGGAATTCACGCTCATTTTCATGAGTTCTTTCTGGTGGCGGGTGAAGGATTTGAACCTTCGAAGGCAGAGCCGGGGGATTTACAGTCCCCTCCCATTGGCCGCTCGGGCAACCCGCCAGGGCCTTTCTATTACGGCAGAGGGAAGATTACCGTAATTACCGGCATGGTAAAAATTACTTAAGATTTGCTGCAAAAGAGCAGGTAATCGCCATCTTAGGAAGAACTTCGCGCTCTGGCTAGTAAACTCCCTCCGTGAGCGCGCCGAGAAGAGTCAAGATTGTCACCNCCCTCTCGCTCGCCGTCGTCTTTATCGCAGCCGCTACCTGGATCGGTCTCGGTCAGGCCTTTAGCTCCATCCATACCTTTGATGCCTTTAAGGGCGTCGGATCTCGCCCATCTAATATCTCGGGCGCCTTGAACTTCCTCGTTGTCGGCTCTGACTCTCGTGAAGGATTAACCGCGGCGCAAGAGAAGGCGCTGATGGTCGGCAGCACCAAGTCTGCAGCCGGCGGCCGGTCAGACACCATGTTTATCGTCCACATCAGCAAAGATCGCAGCAAGGCGGTTCTTGTTTCTTTGCCACGCGATTCGCTGGTGACCGTTCCCGAACACATTGGCTTTGATGGCAAGACCATGGTCTCGGCAACTAAAGCAAAGTTGAATGCCGCATTTGCTTGGGGTGGAGCGCCGCTCTTAATTAACACCATCGAGCAATCCACAAATATTCATATTGATCACTACATCGAAATTAACTTCCTTGGCTTCACCAGCATCGTGGACGCACTTGGTGGAATTCAGGTCTGCTCGAAGGTCGCCATCAACGACCCAAAGAGCCACCTCGTCATGGCGGCGGGTTATCACATACTCGATGGCATCGAAGCGCTTAAGTATGTTCGTACTCGTGACTTCGATGGGCTTGGCGATATTGGCCGCATGCAGCGCCAACAACAATTTATGGGCTCAGTACTTCGTAAAGCGACAAGTGCTGGAGTACTTCTCAATCCAGTTAAGTTACTGAACTTCTTTAACGCTGTTCTCTCTACTATTAAAACAGATTCTGGTCTCAATCAGAATGACATGATCTCCCTTGGTCAACAGATGAGCAAGCTCTCGGCTAAGAAGGTTGCCACCTTGACCATCCCGCTCTCAAACTCCAATGGCTCATATCCAGGCCTTGGCTCAGTAGTTATTTGGGATCCAGTTAAATCAGTAGATCTTTTCAATCGCCTCATCAATGACCGCGATATATACGATGTAGCGACGCCTTCGCCTTCTCCTTCGGCAAGCAAAGCCAGCGCAAAGGCAAGTCCATCCCCCACCGCAATTAATAAGTTCAATACAATTACGGCAGCAGATAATCCGTGCGGAAAGATTCACTACTAAGTTAGGACGCCTTTACATTGGACTTTGAAGTCGAGGTAGCCCAAATTATTGCGGCCCGCGCCGAGCGCAGGGCAGCCTTTAAGAAGCTTCCATATATCTCAGTAGTGATGGCGACTGCTCGCCCAGATGACTTAACAAATATCCTCACTCAAATCGAGGCCCAAACACTTCCAAGTTTTGAACTTCTACTCGGCGTGCATAAGTTTCAACTTTCGCCATCGCATAAAAAACAATTAGTTCGGCTGCAAAAGCGTGGCATCTCGGTTGTCACAAAGAATTTCACCGTTGCTTACACGCTTGGTTCGGTGCTCTCAACTATGGCGGCGCAATCCACTGGCGAATACATAGCCAAGATGGATGATGACGATATTTACGGCCCCGATCATCTGCGCGACTTACTAGAGATAGCTCTAACAAATGGCNCCGAAGTTGTGGGCAAAGCCATGAATTACATTTATCTGCAAGCCATCGACCTCACTGTTCGCCGCGTACTTGCGACCGGAATTTCAACATCCAATCTCTGGACCGACTGGGTTTGTGGCGGAACTATTTTGGCCAAACGTTCCGCGGCCGAAGCGGTGGGCTGGTTTGGCGAAGGTAAGAGCGCGGTCGATCATTTTCTGCTCTCTGGCATCAAGAAAAATGGCGGCAAGATTTGGCGCGCACCTGGCCTTGGATACATTTACAAGCGCAGCGTTGTTGCCCATACCTACGTCACAAATTATTCCAAGTACCTACGCGAGACCGATGGCCAGCGCGTTGGATTCTGGCCACATGAAGAGTTTGGAACCGCGCAATGAGTGCAACCTGGAGATATGACCGACCTGAAGCGCTAGCGATAAATCTTCGTCCATCGCTCTCGGTTGCTGTCGTCATCGCCTGTCGTGGTGGCCAAGATAAATTAGATTTAGTCCTCGCCTCCCTCAAAGCCCAGTCCTATCCAAGTCAGCTAATAAACGTCTACATCGTTGATGATGGTTCGACGCCCGCGCTCAAACTTCCAGCAATCCGCCCTACCAAGAGCAAGATTTTAAAGTTTAAGAATGCCCAAGATTTATGGGGAAAGACCGATGCCACCAACCATGTAATTTCTAAGCTCAAAGAGGATGTTGTCTGGTGCATGGATGCCGATATGGTGATGCATCCAGATCACTTGGCTCATATGATGAAGTGGCATCACGAATCTGATGACTATCTCGTATTAGGCTGGAAGCGATTCGTACCTGACTGGAACTACAACCCGAAGGAGCTCTCCCAAGCCCTAAGTGATGGAAAGTTTCACGAGCTACACCAGGAGAGCGAAGGCAAAGAGGGTTGGGAGACGCTCATTACCGGCACCAAAGATTTGCGCAATCCTGGTCTGGAATCATTCCGTGCAGTAGTTGGCGCAACCTTCTCGATTTCTCGTAAGAATTGGTTGGCGCTGGGCGGATATAACCCACTCTTTAAGACCGGTGAAGATACCGAACTTGGTTGGCGCGTACTTATGTCAGGTATTCGCATGGTTCCAGAGCGGGATGCGCATTCTTGGCACCTCGGAATCAGCACCGTCGAACAACATATGGAGACGGTCATTCAACATAACCGACCTCTCTTTGCGAACTACATTCCTGGCCTTGCCTATCTGCGTGGGCATGCACCACTCACCTGGGCGGTTGCAGAAAATCAAGTAATTGTCGATTGCCGCAACATGAGCTTTGAAGCTTTCAAATCGATGGTCAATGAATTTCTCTCTGATCGAAAAGGTCAGGCAAAGTTTCTACTTCTTGGACCATGGAGCGAACTTCCTGCCCGCTATCGAGTTATCGAAGATCCGCTGAAGGATGTCCGAGCCATCTATCGATATTGCATGGCCGATGCTCGATTCGCCTTTGAGATTCTGCATGGTGATGAAGTACTTATGATTGACGATATTTTGGAGAAGATGAAGGTCGCCTCCTCTCCTTATATCTACTTCACCGAAGGTAGCCTCGATGAGCGAATTCGCTTTGGCGCGCTTCGTCACAAAATCACAAAATCGAAGAATGGTCTTGAGGGATTTGTCGATACTAAAGATCAGCGCACCTTCTTGGTATTTGCCCCCGCCCTGGGTCGTGCGCGGCGCATGCCCGGCAAAATCTATTCAAATATTGAGCAGCAGTGGGGCTTGGAATGGGTGGAGATCAGCCAATTCGACTTCTCCAAGAACCTCTCCCTTCGCACTCTCTTTCCATTAATTTTCATTGCGCTTCGAAGCTTCGCTAAAGTTCGCAGACCTAAAGATTTAAAGAACCTCATAAAGCGAATTATTAAAGTAACCCGCAATAGCCTCTCGAAATAAAGGAGCACCTCCATGGCAACAGATTCAAGTTTCGATATCGTTTCGGAAGTCAAGCATATGGAGGTTGATAACGCCTTCAACCAGACCGACCGTGAAATTAACACCCGTTTTGATTTCAAAAATACCGGTACCAAGATTGAAAAGTCGGGCGAGAAGTTTCTCATCGAGGCTGATACTGAAGAGCGCGCTAAGGCTGCGCTGGAAGTTTTCCGGGACAAGTTAGTAAAGCGCTCGGTCTCACTCAAACATTTGGATGACAGCAAGCCAGAACTTAGTGGCAAGGTCTACAAGATTTCCTGCGCATTTAAAGAGGGAATCTCGACTGAAAATGCAAAGAAGATTGCCAAGTTGCTGCGCGATGAAGGCCCAAAGTCAATTAAGACGCAAATCCAGGGTGATACCTTGCGAGTAACTTCAAAGAGTCGTGATGATCTACAAGATGCAATCGCAATGGTAAAAGCTGGNGATTGGGAGTTTGCCGTTCAATTTACCAACTATCGTTAAGGCATGAACCGCTATAAAGTCGGACTGCTTAACGGACTCTCCTCTTATTTAATTTGGGGACTCTTTCCACTTTATTGGCCGCTCCTTAAACCAGCTAACCCGTTGGAGATTGTCTGTAATCGTGCAGTCTGGACCCTTGGTTTCTGTCTCATCGTGCTCGCCTTTATGCGCAAGATAAAGAGCACATATGCACTCATGCGGAATAAGAAAATCTTTTGGAGCCTGACACTTGCCGCTGCTCTGATCTCTATCAACTGGACCACATATATCTGGGCCGTTAATAACCATCACATCGTGGATGCCTCACTTGGTTATTACATCAACCCCTTGGTCAGCATTGGTTTTGGCGTCCTTCTACTCAACGAGCGAATGCGCAAACTCCAGTGGTTCTCGGTCATCGTCGCCACCATTGGCGTACTAGTACTCACTGTCGATGCCGGCACATTCCCATGGGTTGCCATCACACTTGCCATCTCCTTTGGAAGTTATGGTTTTATTAAAAAGCAATTGGGTCTGGGCTCGCTCGAAAGTTTGACCATCGAAACCACCATCTCACTAATTCCTTACGCCGGGTACTTGATCTATCTTGGCCAAAAAGGTCAAGGACAATTTGGTCACGGGGCCGGNCTCACCACGCTTTTAATTCTGGCTGGAGCCGTAACCGCAGTTCCACTTCTTCTCTTTAACGGTGCCGCCACCAGACTTCCCCTCTCACTCGTGGGGCTGATTCAATACATCACTCCGACCGTGCAGTTCTTGCTTGGAGTTTTCCTGCGCCATGAACATATGTCGACAGCACGATGGGTTGGATTTTTCGTGATTTGGATTGCGCTCAGCGCGCTTGCGGTTGACCTAGTTAAATCAGGAAGTACGAGTAATAACAGCGTCGCTGAGATTGATTAGCGCGTTTTTCGCGGCACCATCTGGCAAGGAGTTGAGCAGCGCTTTCGCTTCATCGGCATATCGTTGCACCAAAGCGCGAGATTGCTCCATCGCTTTGTGAGTACGTAGGGTGGCGAGCGTCGACTCTACGATTGCTTCATCAGTAATCGGTGCACTTAAAATCTTCTTCAGTTCATTGTCGGCCGGATCGTCAGATTCCAACACAAAGAGGGNGATGAGCGTTGGGACTCCTTCTCGAAGATCGGTTCCCGGTGTCTTTCCTGACTCCCCCGACGTGCTGGCGATATCAATGATGTCATCGGCAAGCTGAAATACAACGCCAATTTTCTCACCATACTCGGTCAAGGTATTGGTGATGATTTCACTTGCCCCTGAAGTCATGCCCCCATATCGAGCACTTGCTGCAATCAAGGAACCGGTTTTATCTGCGATAACTGAAAGATAGTGATTAATTAAACTCTTTCCCGGGGTTGAACCTTGGGTCTCCATAATCTGGCCAATAACTAATCGTTCAAAAGTTACCGCTTGCAGGTGAACCGCTTCCGGCCCCAGCTCTGCGAGCAGAAGCGAGGCCTTGGCAAAGAGGTAATCGCCAGTCAAAATTGCGATGGAGTTATCCCACCGCTTATTAGCACTGTCGACGCCACGACGCTTTGGCGCTTCATCCATAACATCATCGTGATAGAGCGTCGCCAGGTGCGTAAGTTCGCAGACAACGGCTGATTTCACTACATCTTCATTTACACGCTCACCGAATTGAGCTGCAAGTAAAACTAACATCGGGCGCAGGCGCTTCCCGCCAGCTTCAACTAGGTGCCTGGAAGTCTCGATCACAAAAGGATACTTACCCTCGATATGCGAGCGAAGCAGCTTCTCCACTTCACTCATCTGAGCGAGCAAGGTTGATTCAAGAGCTGAATCGATTTCGGGTATTCCTAGTTGTGACATTTGCGGCTAACGCAAAAAGACTGCGAAGTTCTTCGCCGAGTCGAGGAGCGGAGCAGGAATTACGCCGAAAATAAGAGTCGCTGCGACCGTTACAAAGATTGCGGTGCGTGTGAGGAAGGATGGAATCACAACGGTCACAGAATCATTAGTTGGTTCAGCAAACCAAATCATCAAGACAATCCGAAGGTAGAAGAAGAGTGCAATCGCAGATGCCAGCGCCGCAACAACAACAATCGCCATATTTCCAGTCTGATATGCAGCCGAGAAGATGGCAAACTTTCCAACGAAACCAGCTGTCAGCGGAATTCCACCGAAGCTAAGCAGGAAGATGGAGAAGATAGCTGCAATCAATGGGGATTTCTTTCCCAATCCAACCCAGCGATTGAGATCTGTTACCTCGCCCGATGAATCGCGAACGATAGTAATAACTGCAAATGCACCAAGTGTGGCTAGGCCATATGCCAAGAAGTAGAAGAGTGAAGATGCGAGTCCCGCTTGGCTAAGGGCAACAACGCCAATCAACAAGAAGCCGGCATGGGCAATTGAGGAGTAGGCAAGGGCGCGCTTGATATCTCGTTGGGTCATCGCGGCGATTGAACCAATAACCATTGTGATCATGGCAATTGCGGTGATGATTGGCTTCCAGGTTCCATCAACTGAATCTAGCGCCACGTAAAAGAGGCGAAGGGTTGCGCCAAATGCCGCCACCTTCGTACAGGCAGCCATAAATCCGGTAATTGGAGTTGGTGCACCTTGATAGACATCTGGGGTCCAAGAGTGGAATGGAACAGCGCCAACTTTGAAGAGTAAGCCGACCGAGATAAAGATAATTCCGATGTAGAGGAAAACTGAGTTATTTCCTGATGCGGAGATGGAAGCGGCGATCTCGTTGAAGTTAAGTGAGCCGGAATACCCGTATAGGAAGGCAACTCCGAAGAGAAAGATGGCCGACGAGAAAGCGCCGAGTAGGAAGTATTTAAGTGCAGCTTCTTGCGAGAGCAAGCGGCGGCGGCGAGAGAGGCCAGCCATGAGATACAAAGGAAGTGAGAGAACTTCAAGTGCCACAAATAGTGTGATGAGATCGGTGGCAATTGGGAAGAGCATCATTCCGGCAATTGCAAAGAGCGTCAGTGGGAATACTTCGGTCTGTTGCTTACCTTCGGCAATGGCAACGCTCTCCTCTTCCGAACCGGGAAGGGCAGAGGCTTGGGCGGTGAAATTATCTTGATCTGCAATTAGCAAGATAGCGATAAAGGCAAGAACAAGAATGATTCCTTGAATATAAATTCCAGCTGGATCCATCGCGACTGACTTCACCGCAGCTGAGATAGAGGATTCATTATGAACCTTCCATAGCCAGGCAAATGAGAGCACAACGCTGCCGAGCGCGATTCCCAGTTGAAGGGTTGCGCGAAGCGCTTTGCTGATGAAGGCCTCGACAAGTACGCCGAGCAGCGCTCCACCAAGGATGATCAGAATTGGTGCAAGTAGTGAGTAATTGAGTACTGGTGCGCTCATGGTTACTTACCTGCCTTTGCAACTGGATCTACTGCCCCGGCATGTTGCATAACAACTCCGGATGCAGGATTAATAATGTCGAGAACTGGCTTTGGATAGAAACCAAGGAGAACAATGATTGCAATGACTGGAGCGATTGCAATCTTCTCGCGCAAGCCAAGGTCAGTTAGCGATTCGTTTCCAGGCTTAACCTCGCCATGAAGCGACTTTTGAACTGCGATCAATACATAAAGCGCGGCCAAAATAATCGCAAAGGTAGAGAGAATTGCGGCAACTGGATAGCGCGTGAAGGTACCGACCAAAACTAGAAATTCGCTGATGAAGCTAGAAAGTCCAGGAAGTGCGAGTGCCGAAAGTCCAGCGATAAAGAAGGACCAAGCAAGCACTGGAGTGACTCTTTGGAGTCCACCAAAATCTTCAATCTGGGATGACTTGCGTCGGTAGACCATCCAACCTGCGGTCATAAATAAGGCCGCGGTCGAGAATCCGTGATTGAGCATATAGAAAGTCGCGCCGGATAGACCTTGTGAGGTCATAGCGAAAATTCCCAAGGTGATAACGCCAAAGTGAGAGATCGAGGTGAATGCAATTAGCGAATTAATATCCTTCTGTCCGATTGCAAGAAATGCGCCGTAGAGAACTGAAATCACTGACAATGTGATGATTGCAGGAGTGAAAGTCTTGGTGGCATCTGGAAATAGCGTCATGCAGAAACGGATCATTCCGTAGGTGCCGACCTTATCCATCACGCCGAGCAGCAGAATCGAAGTTCCCGGAGTTGCAGACTTTGCCACTTTTGGCAGCCAAGTGTGCAGTGGCCACAATGGAGCTTTGATGGCAAAGGCGATAAAGAATCCAAGGAAGAGCCAGTTCTGAGTTGGCTTATCGATGGTCAAAGTGGCCAGCTTGGTCAGATCAAATGTTCCACCAATCTGATTAGTGGCAATGATGTAAGTACCAATCAGGGCGGCCAGCATCAAGAGTCCACCAAAGAGGCTATAGAGCAAGAACTTTAGCGCCGCAGCCGCGCGATCTCCACGACCATNCCCGCCAATCAGCAGATAAACCGGGATCAGCATTGCTTCAAAGATGACGTAGAAGAGGAAGACATCGGTTGCGGCAAAGACCCCAACCATCATCGTCTCGGAGATCAAGATCAAGATATAGAAAGTCTTAACGCTGAAGCGGCCGCCTTCTGATTCATTCCATCCTGCTACCAGCACGATCGGAACCAGAATTGTGGTGAGGAGAATCAATACGAGTGCGATGCCATCGACGCCGACTGCGTAGTTGATGCCGAAACTCGAGATCCAAGGATGGGACTCGACGAATTGGAATCCAGNTGTACCGCTCTTGAAGCGAAGCGCCATCACAACAGAGATGGCAAGGGTAATAAGCGAAACCGCGACCGCGAGTTGTTTGATTAACTTACTCTGCGCCTTTGGCGTAAAGATAAGCGCAAGTACGCCTACCAGTGGCAGAAGTTCAATCGTCGTCAAGATGCTCACAAGGTCACCATCCAAATCGTTGCGATTAGCGCCAGTAATCCAATGAGCATTACAAGTGCATAGGTACGGACATAACCATTTTGAAGTTTACGGACCCAGCCGGAGACGGTTGCGAGGGTGAATCCAACGCTACGAACCGCGCCATCAACCAAGGTATCGTCGGTATAAACTAATCCTGAGGTGAGCTTCTGACCTGGGCGCATGAGGAGCGCTTCGTTCAATGAATCCTGATAGAGATCCTTGCGCGCAGCCTTAGTGAAGATGGAGACATCTTCTGGAGCAACTGATGGAACCGTGCGGTACTTGATGACGGCAAAGGCAACACCGACTACGACAACGCCGAGTGCTAGAAGTGAAACCACGATTGGTTTCATAAGTTCTTTGCCACCTTCTACACCTGATGCATTTACAACTGGTGCGAGCCAATTAACCATGGCGCTACCAGAGGCAAGTAAGAATCCTGAAGCAACAGAACCGATTGCCAAAATCGCCATCGGCAACCACATTAGAACTGGGCTCTCATGTGGATGTGCTTTCTCATCCCATCGCTTTGATCCCGCGAAGGTAAGAACTACAACGCGAGTCATATAAAAAGCCGTGATTGCTGCACCAAGAAGTGCTGCGCCACCAAGGAGAATTCCCTTGGTTCCACCTGCGTTAAACGCCGTTTCAATGATTTTATCTTTGGAATAGAAGCCAGCAAATGGTGGAACGCCAATAATGGCGAGGTAACCAAGTCCGAATGTGATCGTGGTAATTGGCATGAACTTTGCCAATCCGCCGTACTTGCGCATATTTACTTCATCATCCATGCCATGCATGACCGAACCGGCACCGAGGAACATTCCGGCTTTAAAGAATCCGTGGGTTAATAAATGCATAATCGCAAAGGCGTAACCAACTGGTCCAAGGCCGGTTGCCAAAATCATGTAACCAATCTGAGACATGGTTGAGGCGGCCAACGCTTTCTTGATGTCATCTTTTGCCGTACCAACAATCGCACCAAAGAGCAGAGTGATGGCACCAACGATGACTACCAACAAGCGTGCAGTAGAAGATGCATCGAAGATGAAGTTAGAGCGGGTGATGAGATAGACGCCGGCGGTCACCATGGTCGCGGCGTGGATCAGAGCGGAGACCGGAGTAGGGCCGGCCATCGCATCGCCAAGCCAAGATTGCAATGGGAATTGGGCGGATTTACCAGCAGCTGCAAGTAACAACATTGCACCAATCGCGGTTAACGCGGCTGAAGATGCATGAGGCGCACCAGCCTTAACTCCAGCAAAGGTAACTGTGCCAAATTGGGCAAATGCAATCATGATGGCCAGTGAGAGGCCGACATCGCCTACGCGGTTGGCAACAAAAGCTTTCTTTGCGGCTGTGGCATAAGCAGGCTTCTGATTCCAAAAACCGATGAGCAAATATGAGGCAAGACCCACGCCCTCCCAACCAACGTAAAGGTTGAGGTATGAGTTACCGAGAACCAAGAGCAACATGGCAGCGATAAAGAGATTGAGATAGGCGAAGAAGCGTCTGCGATCGCGATCATGTGACATGTAAGCAATCGAGTAGATATGAATCAGAGTTCCGACACCAGTAATAAGAAGTACAAAGGAGATGGAGAGCTGATCTAGAAGAAGAGCTGCATCGACCTTAAATGAACCAACGCTGATCCAGCTAAAAATCGTTTGGGTTGCCGCACGGGCATCGCCATGACGAGATTTCATGGCAAAGAACTCGGATACTCCGATCGCAAAGGCCGAGGCAGAGACCAAGGTGGCGAGGATATGTCCCCACTTGTCGGCAATGCGGCCGAGGAGCATCAGGATTGCTGCACTTACTAATGGAAGTGCGATGAGATAAACCAAATGTGTGCTGGTAGTCATGATTAGCGCTTCAACAAACTGGCATCATCAACAGATGCCGATCGACGGGAGCGGAACATCGTCACGATGATCGCTAGACCAACTACTACTTCGCATGCTGCTACGACCATGGTGAAGAAGGAGGCGACTTGGCCATCTAAATTTCCATTAATACGAGCAAAAGTTACGAAGGCTAAGTTTGTGGCATTGAGCATCAACTCGATGCACATAAAGACCACAATCGCATTTCTGCGAACCACAACACCTACGGCACCAATCGTAAAAAGGATGGCTGAAAGGAATAAGTAATTTGAGATATCCATTTAGTTCTCCTCCTCTTCCTTCGCTTCTAGTTCAAAGATTTTGCTATCCAACATATCTCCGCGAGCCTTCAGAGTTGCTGATATTGAAGATGGCGCTGGTGAACCATCTGGAAGAAGAGCTGGGACATCTACTGCGTTGTGGCGAGCGAAAACTCCAGGAGCAGGAAGGCCGGCTGAGGCTCCAAGTGAATCTTTCCGGAATCTAGCAATCGATAAATCGCGTTGTGCGGTCTTGGACTTAATCTTTTGACTATGAGCCAAAACCATCGCACCAAGCGCTGCGGTAATAAGGAGTGCGGAGACAACTTCAAAGGCCCAGACATATTTAGTAAATAGTTCTGAGGCCAAGCCCTGAACATTTCCACCGTTATTTGCATCTTTAAGCCCGACTGCTGGAACTCCTTGCACTGCGCGAGCAATCAGCGAAGTTAAGAGTCCGCCAACGCCGAGCGCTGCTGCGATGGCAGCCCCGCGTTGCCCCTTAATGGTTTCGACCAATGAATCCGAGCTATCGACTCCGACCAACATCAAAATAAAGAGAAAGAGCATCATGACCGCGCCGGTATAAACGACGATCTGCACAATTCCAAGGAAGAGCGCATCTTGTGCAATATAGAAAAATGCCAGGCTCACCATGACCCAAGCAAGGAGCAGGGCGGAGTGAACCGCCTTCTTCACTAGCAACATCCCTAGCGCAGCAAGCACGGCAAGTGGAGCCAAGAACCAGAACTGAACTGCTTCCGGTGTTGCAGTGGTTCCGGAGTGAAGAGCCAGGCTAAGCATTTACTTCCCCAATCGGAGTTCCTTGTGATGGGTGCGCTTTGGTGACTTCACCACGGTAATAATTTGTGTCGGTTGTATCTGGATACATTGGGTGCGGTGCCGGAACCATGCCAGCACGCATTTCGCCCAAGAGATCTTGCTTCTCATAAATAAGCTTTGCTCGATCATCATCGGCAAGTTCATACTCATTGGTCATCGTGAGCGCGCGAGTAGGACAAGCTTCGATGCAGAGACCGCAGAAAACACAACGGAGATAGTTGATCTGATAAACCTTGCCGTAACGCTCGCCCGGTGAGAAACGTTCGGTCTCAGTGTTATCGCCCGCTTCCACCAAGATTGCATCAGCTGGACAAGCCCAGGCACAAAGTTCGCAACCGATACATTTTTCCAGTCCATCGTCATAACGATTGAGTTGATGGCGACCATGGAAGCGAGCAGCGGTTGGCTCCTTCACCTCTGGGTAATTTACGGTGTTGACCTTCTTAAACATGGTGATGAAGGTGACCCAGAATCCTTGAAGTTGAGTGAAGAAACCTTTGGCTTTGAGCTCATCGCCTTCGATTTTTTTCTCAGATTTAGCAGCGGCGGTTAAGCCGAGATCTGGGTAGCGCGGGGTTAGTGAATTCTCAGCCATGCAATTGCTCCGCTCGCTGTGAAGGAATTTGGGGAACTGGGAAAGATGGTGGAGCTACATCGCCAAGCGCTTCTCGCTCTTCACTCTTCTCTTTAGAGCGATCAAAGAGTGTGATTGCGGCAAGCAAGATGATGACAACGCCGATTGCGGCGGCGATAACAACGCTCTTAGATGCGCCACGTTGTGACATGAGGCGGAAGGAAGAGGCGACCATAATCCAGAAGAGGCTCGCTGGAATGAGCACCTTCCAACCAAACTTCATAAATTGGTCATAGCGCAGACGTGGAAGTGTTCCGCGTAGCCAGACGAAGATAAAGAAGAAGGCAATTACCTTGGCCATAAACCAAATCATGGTGAACCAACCNCCGAGCCAATTCTCGGTAAAGGTCAGGCCTGGAAGTGCATGGTATCCACCGAGGAACAATGTGGTGGCAAGAGCAGATACACCGATGATATTTACATATTCGGCGAGGAAGAAGAGTGCAAACTTCAGCGATGAGTACTCAGTATGGAATCCACCTACGAGTTCACCTTCAGCTTCGGCCAGGTCAAACGGTGCACGGTTTGTCTCACCGACCATGGAGATCAAGTAAATAACAAAGGAAGGGAAGAGCGCGACGGCATACCAGAGGCTGTGTTGTTGGGCCACAATTTCTGAGGTCGACATTGAACCGGATCGAATAAAGACTGCAACAAGTGAAAGTCCCATTGCTACTTCATAGGAGATAACTTGAGCGCTAGAACGAAGACCGCCAAGTAGTGGATAGGTAGAACCTGATGACCAGCCGGCAAGAACGATTCCGTAAACACCCACGGAAGCAGCGGCAAGAATAAAGAGAACTCCGACTGGCATATCGGTCAGTTGCATCGCGGTCTTATGCCCAAAGAGGCTGACCTTTCCGGTCATCGGAATTACTGCAAATGAGAGAAAGCAGGTTGAGACGCTAATGATTGGCGCGANAATAAAAACAATCTTGTCAGCTGCTTTCGGGATGAGATCTTCCTTGAGCGCGAGCTTTACGCCATCAGCAAGACCTTGAACAAGTCCAAATGGTCCTACTCGGTTTGGTCCAAGACGCATCTGCATGCGCGCAACGATTCNCCGCTCGCTCCAGATGGCAAGAAGTGTGAGAAGTACGCAGAGGGCAAAGACAAGAAAGGCTTTTACTGTTGTGAGCCAGCCCGGATCATTTCCTAGGAGATCTGCGAAGTTCATGCCTTCACCACCGTAACTATTCCAGAGCTAAAGCCCAGGGTTGGAATGACTTGTGAATTCAGAGAATTTCTTGGAACCCAGATTGAATCATCTGCGATATCGATAATGACAACCGGAAGTGTCAGCGATCCACGATCATTGGAAACCTTCACCAGGTCGCCATTGGCAACACCAAGATCGCCGGCGCGCTTGCTGGAGATATGGGCGCGAGCAATGCGANCTGTGCCCGCCAAGTTTGCCTCGCCCTCTTGCAAAGTTCCAAGGTCGAGCAAGAGTCGCCAAGAGGTGAGATTGGCATGGTTTCCTTCTGCGTGCGGAGCAGATCCAGAAGCGATTGGAGCAAAGTTAATCTTTGCGCCATCCCACTTGCCGAGTGATGCAATCTCGCGCTCTGTTGCTGAAACCGTTGGCAGGTTAATCGACTTGCCCATCGCCTCTGAGAGCATGGTCAAAATACGAACATCACTTCTTGATAGTGCATCGGCTTGTGCCTTATCAAAGCTGCGAACACTTCCCTGCCAATCGGCAAAACTTCCGCGCTTTTCAACTACGGCTGCGACCGGAAGAACGACATCGGCAATCGCAGTTACAGAGCTGTGCGAGATTTCGAGTGAAACAACGAAGGTATTAAGAAGTTGGCTAAGGGCGTCGGCAGAAATATCCATTGGATCTACGCCGCCAACGAGCACCGCTTCGAGTTCATCTTCTTTATTGAGCGCTTCTAAAATTTCTGAGGTCGTACGACCAGGAGTTGTTGGAAGTGAATCCACGCCCCATGCTGCCGCTAGATCCACTCGAGCTGAGGCATCGGAGACTGGGCGGCCACCAGGGAGAAGTGTAGAAATTGCTCCCATCTCAAGTGCGCCACGTTCACCAGCGCGACGAGGAATCCAAGCAAGCTTTGCTCCTGATTTTTCCGCGAGTGCCACCGCGGTTGAAAGTGCACCAGCACTTTCTGCTGCTCGCTCGCCCACCAAAATTACTGACTTAGCGGTGAGATCTGAAACTGATGAAAGTGCAACACGAACTGCACCTAGTTTGTGGTTTCCACGGCTAATGCGAGGTGCGGTTGTAGAAACTTTGAGTGAGCGCTTGCGAGATTGCTTGTACAAACGCAAGAAGACAATTGGAGATTCTTCTTCTGGTTCGAATTCAACAAGTACAACGTGATCTGCCTTATCAAGATCGGCATATGTGGTCTTGAGGTCGAGCGCTATGGATGAAAGGAATGAGGTCTCTTCATCGGTATGTGGACGTGCGCGGAAATCAATATCGTTTGTTCCAAGCGCTACACGTGCAAACTTGCTGTAGCCATATGCATCTTCACGAGTAACGCGACCGCCAACAAGAACTCCAGCGCGCTTGCCTTTTAGACCAGCTGCTGCAGCGGCAATTGCTTCTGGCCATGAGGCCTCGTGTAGTTCGCCATCTTCCCCACGAACCATTGGAGTAGAGACGCGTTCGCGTGTGGTGAGATATTTAAATGCCCAACGACCTTTATCGCAGTTCCACTCTTCATTAACGCTGGCATCATTTCCAGCAAGTCGACGAAGCGTCTTTCCGCGGCGAATATCTGTGCGCATCGCACAACCAGATGCACAGTGCTCGCAGGCGCTGTCGACGGAAACTAAATCAAATGGACGTGCGCGGAAGCGGTAGGAAGCACCAGTAAGAGCACCAACTGGGCAAATCTGCACGGTATTTCCGGAGAAATAAGATTGGAATGGATCCTTCTCGTAGATACCAACTTGTTGAAGCGCGCCGCGCTCATTCAAAGTGATAAATGGATCGCCAGCAATTTCTTCCGAGAAACGAGTGCAGCGCGCGCAGAGAACGCAACGCTCGCGATCGAGGAGAACTTGAGTGGAGATTGCAACGGGCTTGTCATAGGTGCGCTTCTTGCCTTCATAACGAGAACTCTCGCGACCATTGCTCATCGCCTGGTTCTGCAATGGACACTCGCCGCCCTTATCGCAGACTGGGCAATCGAGTGGGTGGTTGATGAGCAACAACTCCATGATGCCCTTCTGTGCTTTATCGGCAACAGGAGAGGTCAATTGAGTCTTAACAATCATTCCGGTTTCGACCGGGATGGTGCAGGAAGCTTGTGGCTTTGGAAATGCCCGGCCATTAATTTCGACATCAACCAAACATTGGCGGCAGGCACCTGCTGGAGAGAGAAGCGGGTGGTCGCAGAAGCGCGGGATTTGGATACCGAGTTTCTCGGCAGCGCGAATGACCAGTGTTCCCTTGGGGACGGTAACTTCAAATCCGTCGATGACGCAGGTAATCATTTCGACTTCGGTTAGTTGCTCAGTCGACATTAGATACCAGCCATCTCGAACTTAGTTGATTTCATTGGATCAAAAGGACATCCACCATTTTTCTGGTGAGCCAGATACTCATCACGGAAGTACTTCAATGAGGAAATAATTGGAGCAACTGCGCCATCTGCAAGTGCGCAGAATGAACGACCGGCGATGTTGTCGCAGAGATCCAAGAGCTTTGCAAGATCTTCTTCGCTGCCTTTGCCATCTTCCAGATCGTGCAGCATCTGTACCAGCCACCATGTACCTTCGCGGCAAGGTGTGCACTTTCCGCAGGATTCATGCTTGTAGAACTCGGTCCAACGAAGTGCAGCGCGAACTACACAAGTAGTTTCGTCAAAAATCTGAAGCGCTTTTGTTCCAAGCATTGAACCAGCAGCACCAACGCCTTCATAATCCAATGGAACATCAAGATGTTCTGCAGTAAACATCGGAGTAGATGAGCCGCCTGGTGTCCAGAATTTAATCTGATGACCTGGACGGATGCCGCCAGCAAGTTCAAGAAGTTCGCGAAGGGTGATTCCCAGTGGCGCTTCGAACTGTCCTGGATTAGCAACGTGGCCGGATAGTGAGTACAAGGTGTAACCCTTGCTCTTCTCTGTTCCCATGGATTGGAACCATTCGACACCATTATTAATAATTGATGGAACAGATGCAATCGATTCAACATTGTTTACAACTGTTGGTCGGGCATACAGACCAGCAATCGCAGGGAATGGTGGGCGCAGCCGAGGTTGGCCGCGGAAACCTTCGAGTGAATCAAGCAGCGCGGTCTCTTCACCGCAAATATAAGCACCGGCACCAACATGCAGGGTGAGTTCTAGGTCGAAGCCCTTACCTAAAATATTTTTTCCAAGGAAACCAGCCTTGTATGCCTCGGCGATTGCTTCTTGAACTCGACGAACGACATGTGCAACTTCACCACGAATATAAATAAATGCATGGTTTGCCCGAATCGCATATGAACCAATGATGATTCCTTCAACCAGTACATGTGGATTAGCCATCAAGAGCGGCATATCTTTACAAGTACCTGGCTCTGATTCATCGGCATTGACAACTAGATAATGTTCTTTGTTATCGCCTTGTGGAATAAATCCCCACTTCATTCCGGTTGGGAAGCCGGCACCACCACGACCACGAAGTCCGGAATCCTTAACGAGTTGGATAACTTCATCCGGAGTCTTTTCAAGCGCGCTCTTGATCGCTTTGTAACCGCCACTGCGCTTGTAGCCTTCAATAGTAAATGAATCAGCTTGATCCCAATTCGCTGAAAGTACCGGAGTTAATTTGCTCATTTCGCTCCACCTTCTCGTGAGATCTTCAAACCGAGCTTTGATGGTTCGCCGGCAGAAACACCTTCACCAGCAAGCCCATCGGAAAGTCCCGCAAGCACTTCTGAGTTCTGCTTCCAAGTGCGAAGCGACTTAGGTCCGCGAGTTGGTGCAGGCGGATTACCAGCACGCGCGGCATCGACTAATTGATTGACTGATGCTGGAGTCTGGTTATCGAAGAATTCCCAGTTGACCATGACGACTGGTGCGTAATCGCAAGCAGCGTTGCATTCAATGCGCTCAAGCGAAACTTTTCCATCTTTTGTGGTCTCGCCATTTTCAATTCCGAGGTGCTTAGAGACTGAGTCATAAATTGCGTCGCCGCCCATGACTGCGCACAAAGTGTTGATGCAAACTCCGACGTGATATTCACCGACTGGCTCAGATTTGTATTGGGTATAGAAAGTTGAGACTGCAGTAACTTCTGCGGTCGCTACCTCAATTTTCTCAGAGATCTTCTCGATTCCCTCTGGAGTTACATAACCCGAAATTGATTGCACATAATGAAGCAACGGCATGATGGCAGATCGCTTGCGTGGATATCGTGCAACAATCGAATCCATGATTGCTTCTTGTTCGGAAGTAAACGCCATTAGCGGTCAACACCACCCATCACCGGATCGATAGAAGCAACTGCGCCAATGACATCAGCGATCATGCCGCCTTCAGCCATTGCTGCGGTGCTTTGGAGATTGTTAAAAGATGGTTCGCGGAAGTGCATTCGATATGGATGCGTGCCGCCATCAGAGACAAGGTGCACTCCAGTTTCGCCACGAGGTGATTCAACGGCAGAGTAGACCTGACCTGCCGGTACGCGGAAACCTTCAGTCACAAGCTTGAAGTGGTGAATCAACGCTTCCATGGATTCGCCCATAATTTCGCGAATATGGTTGAGCGAGTTACCCATTCCATCGCCACCAACGGAGAGCTGCGCCGGCCAGGCAATCTTCTTATCGGCAACCATTACTGGTGCGCCTTCAAGTTGATCGAGCTTGTCGCACGCTTGTTCGATGATGCGAAGTGATTGTTCCAGCTCTTGCATACGAATCAAGAAGCGGCCATAGACATCACAGGTATCGGTTGTGATGACATCGAAATCGTAATTTTCGTAACCTGAATATGGCTGGGTCTTACGAAGATCCCAAGGCATTCCGGTGGAACGAAGTACTGGTCCGGTAACGCCAAGCGTGATGCAACCAGCGAGATCGAGGTAGCCGATATCTTTAGTGCGCTTCATCCAGATGGTGTTTCCAACAAGCAACTTCTCATTATCTTTAAAGTTCTTGCGAAGAGTCTTTACCGTCTCCCGAATCTTGGTAACAGCGCCGGCTGGCACATCTTGAGCAACTCCGCCCGGACGGATGTAGGCCATATTCATACGCAGACCAGAGACCAGCTCAAAGATATCGAGCACCATTTCGCGCTCACGGAATGCAAAGATCATTGGTGAGAGAGCACCGAGTTCTAGTGCGCCGGTACCAAGTGCGACCATGTGGGAAGAGATGCGGTTGAGCTCCATCATCATTACGCGAATAACGCTGGCGCGCTCTGGAATGTCATTGGTGATACCCAAAAGTTTTTCCACGCCTAGACAGTAAGCCGCTTCGTTAAAGAGTGGCGCCAAGTAATCCATACGGGTAACAAATGTGACGCCTTGGGTCCAGGTGCGATATTCCGTGTTCTTCTCGATGCCGGTGTGAAGGTAGCCGATACCTGCACGAGCTTCGGTAATTGTTTCGCCCTCAAGTTCAAGAACAAGTCGTAGCACGCCGTGCGTAGATGGGTGCTGTGGACCCATGTTGACGACAACGCGCTCTTCTTTGGTCTGACCAATTTCGGTAACGAGTGAATCCCAATCGCCACCAGTAACTGAATAGACGCGACCTTCAGTTGTTTCACGGGAAGATGCATACATATCTTCTTGAGAATTTTGATTGCTCATTAGTTGTATGACCTCCGTTCTGATGGTGCTGGAACTGTTGCGCCCTTGTACTCAATAGAAATTCCACCAAGTGGGTAATCCTTACGTTGTGGATGTCCGGGCCAATCATCTGGCATCAAGATGCGAGTGAGACCTGGATGTCCATCAAAAATAATTCCGAACATGTCGAATGTTTCGCGTTCGTGCCAGTTATTTCCAGCCCACACTTCAACAAGTGATGGAATATGTGGATCGACATCTGGAACTGAAACTTCAAGTCGAATCCGACGATTATGTGTCATAGAAAGTAATGGGTAGACCGCATGAAGTTCGCGGCCAGCATCACTTGGATAATGAACACCATTAACTCCGAGGCAAAGTTCAAAGCGAAGTGATTCGGTATCGCGAAGTTTCATTGCAACATCAAAGAGTTTTTCGCGCTTGACATGAAGAGTTAATTCACCGCGATCAACAACGACACGTTCAATTGCATCGTTGAATTCTGGATATGCGCGCTCGAGATCATCGGCGATGTCGTCAAAATATCCACCATAAGGACGTTCGGTGGAGCCCGTACTTACGGCGGAACGAACTAACCCGCCAAAGCCTGAGGTATCGCCACTTCCGTGGACGCCAAACATTCCGGTCTGCTCACTCATGCGAGAAGTCCGCCAATCTGGTGAGTTGGCTTTGCTGCGAGCGCAGCTGCTTCGACTTCGCGAATAACTCGTTCACGATTGACGCCGAGCTTTTCGTTGCCAATTTGTTCGTGCAATTTCAGGATTGCATCCATCAACATTTCTGGGCGAGGTGGGCAACCAGGTAGATAAATATCAACTGGGACAACGTGATCTACGCCTTGAACGATTGCGTAGTTATTAAACATTCCACCTGAAGATGCACATGCACCCATGGCAATTACCCATTTAGGAGCGGCCATTTGATCATAAATCTGACGAAGAACTGGCGCCATCTTGTTGGAGACGCGACCAGCAACAATCATTAAATCTGCTTGGCGTGGGGAGGCGCGGAAAACTTCCATTCCAAAACGTGCCAAGTCATAACGACCTGCTCCGGCTGCCATCATTTCAATTGCACAACAAGCAAGTCCAAATGTTGCGGGCCAGAGTGAGTTCTTGCGCATATATCCGGCCAGACCTTCAACCGTTGTTAGCGCGAAACCGCTAGGTAATTTCTCTTCTAGACCCATTCTTTAATCCCATTCCAATCCGCCACGTCGCCAGACGTATGCGTAAGCGACAAAGACGGTTGCAATAAAGATTGCCATCTCAACAAGTCCAAAGAGACCAAGTTGATCAAAGGAGACTGCCCATGGATAAAGGAAGACGATCTCAATATCAAAAACAATAAAGAGCATTGCAGTTAGGAAGTACTTCACTGGGAAGCGTCCGCCACCTGCTGCTTGTGGTGAAGGTTCGATTCCGCATTCATAAGCGTCTAGCTTTGCGCGGTTGTATCGCTTGGGACCAGTGATCGCCGCTGTGACGACCGAAAAAGCGCCGAATCCAAAGCCGATTGCGCCAATGACCAAAATTGGTACGTATGGGTTCACGATTAGGAAGTCTACGGGTTAAGCGTGGATGGATGAAAATTCAGGGATGGGCTAGTTCTTAAAGCCAATGTGAATTGCAACTATGCCAAAGGTGGCGTTCTGCCATGCCACTTGTTTCCAACCGACCTCGCTCATGAGGGCGGCAAGCCCTGCTTGATTTGGCCAGGCGATAATCGATTCGGCGAGATAAACATAGGCATCTGGGTTAGAGGAGACCTTGCGGGCCACGACCGGCAGGGCGCGCATCAGATAGCGCATATATATGGTGCGAAAAATGGCGTTTGTGGGCTGCGAGAACTCGACCACGACAATTCGGCCGCCAGATTTAGTCACCCGGAGGGCTTCGGCGAGCGCCGCTTTGGCATCTGCGGTATTTCGTAGGCCAAATGAGATGGTCGTCACATCAAAGCCGTTCGCTTCGAAGGGGAGCTTGAGGGCGTCGCCCTGGGTAAAGGGGAGATCGGGGTGGCGCTTTCGCCCGGCATCGAGCATTCCCTCCGAGAAATCCAGTGGAATGACCTTGGCGCCGGCATCGGCAAGTGGGCGGCTGGAGGAGCCAGTTCCGGCGGCGATATCGAGAATTTCCATTCCGGGCTTGGGGGCGATGATGGCCGTGGCCACCTTGCGCCAGGCCTTGGTTCGGCCAAGGGAGAGCAGGTCATTGAGGATGTCATACCGCTTTGCGACCCCGTCAAACATCTTGGAGACATCTTCCGGTTCCTTGTTTAAGCCAGCTCTACTCACTCGTACATTCTCTCGGGAGTAGGCTCTGTTCACAAGTTAAGCAGTGAATTTAGGAGTGGATATATGTCTCAAGTAGCAACCCTTCGCAGCGCGGTACTACCTCATCGCACTGCCGTCTCAACGACCGGCTTGCTCGTAGGCGGAACTCTCTTTCTCGCCGCCATGGCTCAAATCTCACTACCGATTCCCGGATCGCCAGTCCCACTCACCGGCCAGACGCTAGGCGCACTCCTTCTCGGAACTGCGTATGGCGCCTCACTTGGATTTAGCACCTTTGCCCTCTACCTCGCTCTGGGGATTGCCGGCGCTCCAATTTTTGCTGGACGCACCGAAGGCTTCTCGCATCTCTCCAGCCCTACTGGTGGCTATCTCGTCGGCATGCTCCTTGCTGCACTTATCACTGGTGCGCTCGCTGGCCGCAAGTGGGATCAGAAGATTGCAACAGTTATCCCAACAATGTTGATTGGCACAACCATTATTTTTTCCTTTGGCTTAGTTTGGCTCCAACACAGCACTGGCCAATCTTGGTCATGGACATTTTCAAAGGGACTGCAACCATTTATCCTCGGTGAGGCAATCAAGATTGCAATTGCAAGTACTGCACTTCCTACCGTTTGGCGGTTTGTCGCTAAGCGTTAATTTCGCTCACTGATATTTATATGGCAATAAAAATTACTACCGAGCTGCTCGGTGACCATCCTGCGCTTAGTTCTGTTGACTTTGGCAAAGAATTTTCTACTTCGTGGATTCGCGGTGGCGATGGCTTTGTTGGTTTCGGTATTTGGAAATCGACAACTGTCTCTGGGGCTAATCGTTTTGCCGATGCCCGTAAATGGTGGCGGGAACAATTAAGTAATTTTGAAATTCATAATAATGTTCATGGCAGCGGAACTGGGCCAATTCTTTTTACCTCCTTCGCCTTTGATGAAGATCAACCCTCTCATTTAGTGATTCCAGAGATTATTGTCGGGCAGAAATTAGGTAAATCTTGGATAACTTGGGTGGGCGATGACCCGCAGCCCGCTTTCACAAATTCACCTGAAGAAAAATCCCATCCCACAATTACTTGGAGCCAGGGCTCTCTAGCCGATGACGATTGGCAAGCACGAGTGGCCAACGCGGTCACTCGGATTAAGAGCGGCGAACTCGACAAAGTAGTTCTCGCACGTGATCTAGTTGCAACCGCATCCTCTGAAATTTCAGTAAGAGCACTCATCAAGAATCTGGAAGCGAAGTATCCATCTACCTGGGTTTATCAAGTCCAAGGCTTAGTTGGTGCAACTCCAGAACTCTTGGTTCGATTGAGTAAATCTTTAGTGACATCGCGCATTCTCGCCGGAACTATTCGCATGACCGGAAATGAATCGCAAGATCTTGCACTTGCAGCTTCACTTGCAAAATCCTCTAAGGATTTGGAGGAGCATGAGTATGCAGTCCGATCGGTTGCTGATGCGCTTGCTCCGTACTGCTCCTCTACTAACGTTCCAGACTCCCCTTTCGTACTTCACTTGGCAAATGTGATGCACCTGGCAACAGATGTAACCGGAGTGGTAAATGAATCGGCAATTCCAGTAGATATCTTCACTGTGATCAGCTCACTTCATCCATCGGCTGCGGTCTGTGGAACTCCAACGCCAACTGCCAAGAGGATAATCGATGAGATTGAGGGAATGAATCGCGACCGTTATGCCGGGCCCGTCGGTTGGATTGATGCCCGAGGCGATGGAGAAATTGGAATCGCGCTTCGTTGCGGCTTAATTTCGGCGGATCACTTAACCGTTCGACTATTTGCTGGATGTGGAATTGTTGCTGGCTCTAAACCGGAGGATGAACTCGCTGAGAGTCAGGCGAAGTTATCGCCCATGCGCACCGCATTAGAAACGCTCTGATAGATCTCTTTCATACTCGCGGCCATCTGCTCGCGAGCAGGAACTTCAACAATAATAATTTGTAAACCCTTCGCTGCCCGCAAAATCGAGCGTTCAATATCGCTTGCGGTTTTTACCTTTGTTACCGGAATATCGAAACCAGAGATTAGCTTTTCTAGATTTGTATTTTGTGGAGTTCCAAAAATCGTTTCAAACCCAGCAACGCCGGCCTGAGGTAAAGTC
>JGI24890J29729_1000200_pt1 | contig 45563 bp, 62 predicted proteins | sample FreactcultureFD7_FD_29729 | JGI IMG/M metagenome (IMG submission 29729)
CCGAAGGGTGCGGGGTCTTTTTCTGATAAATTTACTGAGTAACCAGATGAGTTGTTTTTTTCTGGTACGATAAGTTTTGTTTTTATAAGATAGCTTGGGTTCAAGGTCAGGATATTTAAATAGTTGTTTTCGTTTCCATTAATTCGCGCAATGAACCGTGGTTTGAATTATCAAATATCTCTTTTTGTGTTTTTGATTGGAACGTGTTCATAGTGTTTCATTGGTTATGGTGGCGATAATTGATAGAACTTCACCCACTTCTAGCGAATCCCTTCTTTTGTTACAAGTACGACACGTCCCGCCACCAGAGTATTCTTCTTCACCTGTTTTTTTATGATGACTAACAAACTTGTCTTGTGAATGTTTGATTGCGTTCACAATACCCTCCCTCTGTTCCGCGAGTGCCTGTGCGACCTGGGATTCGACCAGTTCTTTCTCATATTCGTTGAGCAGTTTAAGTCCCTCGATTCCAGATTTTTCCAGAATAATTTTATTGAGCTGTACTCTTTTGGGAATCTCCCTATTCGGTTGCGATGGTGTGGTAGCTTCATCAAATGTTTTTCTTAGGCTTCCGATTCCCCATCCCTTTTTTGATTTTAAGTAGTCAGCCTTTCCATCCTCTATATCTTTTAACATCATTCCGTATAACTCAAAAGAAGATGGTGTTACTTCTTCTTTCTTCTGATACTTTCCTACCATTAGATTACCTATTCGTAATAATCGTTTGATTTCTTCATACTCTTCAAAAAGGCAGTTTTGGTCATTCATATATTTAATCCATTACTTGACCAGATTTGTTATCTTGTTTCTTCTCCCATTCTTCATCGAGATATTCCCATATTGCCCCTATTTTGTGCTCAGTAAAGTGTTTACCTGACTCTATTGACATTTCTGTCATGATTTGTTTAATGCGTTCTGATGGTTTCATAAATTATTTTTCATATCTCGTATTACTGAAATTGCTAATGATATTCCTTGGTTAAATGAATTAACTGATATTTCTTCTCCTTTATAAAAAGGTGTTTCTTTGGATTTTTCAAGAAATTGAACTGATTTATCTATAAGAGATTTAAAATCTTCTTTCATAATTGTGATGCGTCATTAACTTTAATAATCTTTCGTTTTCCGTATGTCTTCATAAGCCAGTTCCGTAGCATAGCCTGAAAGTCAGTATATTTCTTACCAGTAGCCTTAATCCAGTTATATGCCTTCTCAGCCTCGACCACCGCCTCCTCTTTGGTAACGTTGTACTTATCAATAAATTCAATAATGTCTGCTGTTGGAATGTTAATAAGATACTCAATTGAGTGCTTACTTTCTTTCCTTTCTTTCTCTTTCTTTTGTATATATCGTAAAGATAGAGGTGGCTCTTCCTTTACGATAGTGGTATCACTCTCTTTACGATAGACCTCTTCCATTAAGATAATACTGAAATGGTTGACACCCTTCGTGTCTATGTACTTCTCCACCAGACCCTTATCGACCAAACCAGCGAGACCCCTTGCGATGGCCGCAGTCTTCAGACCGCACCCTCCGTCAAGCCCCTCAAGTCCGTCCTGGAACTGAGAGTAGCTTATGCTGTCGCTCTGTCTGTGAAAGCCGTAGGTCCTTCTGCAGATGTAGATTAGACAACGAAATTCAGCATCAGTCAACTTGGACATGAGTACGTCAAGTACCACGTTTGGAATCTGAGTGAAGTTCGGTTTCAGTTCGTTCATACTATTTTACACTGATGTACCCAGCTCCCTTCCAGCAGTTAATGGCTCCGTATGTGTATACTACGGTTCCTCCCGACATCTGACATGACTTGCTGTAGTTGTTTATTGCAGTTACCTGCCATGCGATTAAGCCAGCGATGATTGCAACGAATGCGATTACGATATATTTATCCATGAGTGTTTGATTGGTTAATGTTAGCGACATAAGTCAGTATACTTATTTTTCGTCTTTTGTCTAGACGCAACTGTGGATATCTGAAACTGCAACACACGTATTGCTTTAGTCAAATAAAGTTATCCACAGGGTGGCTATTGTTTTTTCTTGATAATTATGGTATGGTATCAAAATGATGTCGAAAGAAACGCCGATTAAGAGTCAGATACGGAAGCACATAAACAAATACGAACTGCTCGGTGAGCCATACGATTTGATACGGGCACTGGCACTGATTCATACAGAACTGATGAGCATTAACACTAACTATGAAAAATTCCTCTGGGAAAAAACAAATGACAAGCGATAAGAAAGTACTATTATTCGATATTGAGATAGCACCAATCGTCGGCTATACATGGGGTCTCTGGGAACAGAACGTGATTGATACCAAGGAAGAATGGTATATGCTAACATTTTCATATAAATGGTTAGGAGAAAAGAAAACACATGTAAGAGCATTACCAGATTACAAGACGTATAAGAAAGATAAGAAAAATGACAAAGAACTCGTATCAGAATTATGGAGATTATTTGACGAAGCAGATGTTGTTATCGCGCATAATGGGGACGCGTTTGATATTAAGAAAGCCAATATTAGATTTATCAAACATGCTTTATGTCCGCCGTCCCCATTCAAATCCATTGACACAAAAAAAGTGGCAAAAAGTTGTTTCAAGTTTGACAGCAATAAACTAGATAACTTAGGTAAATATCTAGGAGTAGGTGAAAAATTAGATACAGGAGGATTTGAACTATGGCTTGGATGTATGTCTGGAGATAAGAAATCTTGGAAACTCATGTGCGATTACAATAAGCAGGACGTGATTCTCCTTGAGAAGGTCTACCTCGCACTGCGGCCATGGATGAAGAACCACCCCAACCTTAGTGTACTTGATAATAAGCCACATAACTGTCCTAATTGTACTTCATCCCACGTAACTCACAGGGGTTATGGAATGAACACAAAGTCTAAATATGAACGCCTGCAATGTCAGACATGTGGTGCATGGTTTAAAGGATGTAATGTTAAATAAAGTTATCAACACCACCCCATTGCTTTTTGGGGTGTTTTGTGATATGATTATTAAAACTAAATACAATGGTACATAAACAAATGAAATCATGGTTTCAGAAACCAATACACAACTCAAGGTTTGAATTATTTAAATCTAGAGAACACGAGATGGAGTTAGTAAAAAAATTCCAAGGAGTAAACTATGTAAATGACTCAAGGTCAACTAACATAAACTCCACCTGGAATGCGATAACATCCTACAACAGTCCAATAATATGGATTGCTGGAGGTGCTACTAAAAATACTGACTACAATCTTCTTCTTAATTATGTCAAGAACATTAAGGCATTAATCTGTATCGGAAGCGATAATACTAAATTACATAATACCTTCGGGAAAAAAATTATGTGTATTATTAACGCATCTGATATGGACCATGCAGTACTTGCAGCTGCTAGACTATCAGAGAAGGGTGACACTGTTCTCCTTAGTCCTGGTTGTCCATCTTTTGATAAGTATGAGAACTTTGAACATCGTGGAATACAGTTTAGAAAATCTGTAAAGTCTCTGTACATGAATACATAGTTGACAAAACAACTATACACAGTTATTTTGAAAAACATGTTGCATTTTAAAAACATTTGTGATATGTTAAAAGAGACCCCATGAAGGTCTCTTCTTTTCTAGAAATGGTCGTTCTTATACGATACGACAATAAACGCTTTAGTCTACCGGAATGGGCAGCGTGCAAATAAGTGAGTGTTGGATATCTCCAACGCAAGGTCTTGCACTAATAGTATATAACATTCTTTACATGATGTCAAGTATATGTTATAATATAATATAGCGGGGTAGAGTAGTGGTAGCTCACTTGGCTCATAACCAAAAGGTATCGGTTCGAATCCGATTCCCGCAACAAGGACGGACAAAGTACAAGTTCGTTAGAAGATTGACAAAAGGAAAGCGGCGAAAGCTAATAGGTTTTCGTGCGAGTCTACAAAACAATCCCACAGGGGTTCGTATATCGGTATTACTCTCGCTTTGGAAGCGAGTAAGCTAGGTTCAACTCCTAGACCCCTGACACTCTATCCAGTAAGGGTAGCGTCAACAACACGATACGTTGTATTGGGTGCAAAACGGTCAAGCACCTCTTCTGTCAGACAGAAAGGTAGCATACGAGGGTTTGAATCCCAACACATCCACCTTGACTCGAAAGGGTCGAGCCATAATAATTGTAGCGGAGCCTTCGGGTTTGGCTATGGGGGTTCATGTCCAAGGCTGGCGAAGTTCCTTTGCAAGGAATTTGTGTAGGGTTCGATTCCCTAAACCTCCACATCCCAGCGACGGCTGGGAAACCCCTGGTACCAGAGGTATATATTATCATTAGGCGAGCGTAGGGGCTTTTCTAATTAATTTTTCCCTTGCGTTCGTGTTGGGTCCTTAGTTTAGTGGCAGAACAATCGTCTCCAAAACGATTAGCGGTGGTTCGATTCCATCAAGGCCCGCCATGGGGATATTGGTGTAGTGGTTGCACTCTTCCCTGTGAAGGAAGCAGAATTGGTCCGATTCCAATATATCCCCCATCGCTCGGTTAGCTCAATAGTAGAGCATCGGATTGAAACCCCGAAGACCGTAGAGCATTACTACGACCGAGCACAGGTCAGGAACGGGAAATCGTTAGCCTGACGTCTAGTCCACGATACGGACAATGCATTTGTGGCGTAATGGTAGCCGCGTTAGTCTTAGAAACTAATGTCTTAGGACGTGGAGGTTCGAGTCCTCCCAGATGCACACTGCCCTACCCAGCGTAGGCGTAGCTATTGATGTCTTAATGGCATCTTTCATATAGTCCATTAACTCATCAGTAGAGTGCAAAGCTTATACCTTTGAAGTACCTGGGGCAGCACCAGGATGGACTACATTGTGGTTGCATTACCACACGTTACTGATACGAAAAATTCAGGTACTTCAAGTGGAGTATGCAGTTTTATGGGTATATTCGTATGTGATATAGGACGGTACAACGACCCGTTCATGGGTGGGTCACTGCACAAAAAACCGCTCACCAGCCTACTTAGCTCATCAGGTAGAGCAGGACTTTTGTAAAGTTCAGGTGCGGAGTTCGAGACTTCGAGTAGGCTCAATTATGAAAAGAACACCTCTAAAGAAAAAGTCAAAGACATCATCTGCAACGCTTCAAAGAAAACTTTGGGAGCTTTGCAGAAAAATTATAAAGAAAAAGTACGGTTCGACATGCTACACATGCGGAAAGCAGAGACTTATGAAGAGCAACAGGCACACTGGACATTTCATACCAAAGGCTGCGTCTGGTGCTTATCTCAAATACGACTTGCGTAACCTTCGACCGCAGTGCTATCATTGCAACATAAACCTCGGAGGCAACGGAGCCGCATTCTATCACAACATGGTTGAGCGAGAAGGTCAAGAGTATGTTGACCAGCTATTCCTTGACAAGCAGAAGATTGTAAAGGCAGACGACCACTACAGGATGCTTATTGACAAATACGAGACAATGTTGGCTAAATAAAATTATCCACAGATTCCACTTGAAATAAAGTGGATTTTGTGTATACTGTAGATGTTACCAAATATATTAATTAACAAAGGTAACGTTTAACAAACGTATGATTATTAAAAAAGGCACAAATCTTTTCTTTGTTGTAAACAAGGACTTGATTAAAGAGATTGATATCAATGCAATTGATGTTGAACTTTTTAAAGATATTGAATCAGCACTTGGTGAGGCTGGTGAAGATGATATCGTAATCGAAGTAAAAGTTCATCTAATGTCGGAAGCTGTTAAGACAATTGAGTACAATCCTATCAAGCAAATCAAAGCTGATGTCGAAGAGGGTGAAGATAATGAAGATGACTGGTAATATGAATACAAAACAAGCTATTCAAACAAGTGCAAATGTAATAAGGATAACATCAATAAGTCCTGGAGATGTATATAAGCGTTTTGATGAAAGCTATGATGACAGAACGTATTATGGTATTGTAAAGAGTGTTCATAATGACGGTGAAAAAACAGTCATTGAAGCAACCGAATATTGTTATAAATATTCAAGTCTTGATGTTGCTCATAAAGTTATTAAGGGTGAGAAAGATTATATTATATTTCCATCATCACCAGAAGAATTAAACCCTGAACTATCAAAAGCACGTTCACAAAAAATAAGAGAAAATGAAGAATATGTAGATAAGATTGATAAGAACAAGAAATTAATTAGTGAGATTGACGGACTTATATCTGGAGAAACGCAGAAAAGTTTATCTGCGATGTCTTATAAAGAGATAACTCAATTGGAGTACAACGATAAACTCTCACAACTAAACTAATATGAGTACATTCATTATGCAGACAAAACATCCGAAGACGAAGAAGTGGACGGATGCACTGTGGGTTGACGACTACTTCAAGCACTATCACTACGGGGTGCAGTTCATCGGGGAGACCGAGTTCTACGACCCAGAGGTAACGAAGCTTGAAACACGAGACAAGCCATGTACTCACACCTTCAAAGAGTTTGAATTCCTAAAGGACAACGAAGAGGAAGAGCCGTGGGAATCAATGTTCGACGAGCTTGCACTTGAGGAAATCAACAAGTACCGCAATGCGGAATTCCTATTGGTTGAACTTGGTAACAGAGGAGAGGAGACGATAGTTGCATGTCGTAGCAAGGAAGAGTTGGACTTGAATGTTAATACTAACAGAGACTACCTTGCGTATGACTTCAAGAAAGGAAACTGGTTCATTCCGCAGGTCGTAATTAATAAGGTCATCATCTAATATGGACAGAAGCAAAGAAATTCGAAACGGCGATGACATCTACATGTTCGACGAGGTTGAGCACCTGCACACGCTGAATGGAAAGGCACTGACAGGAGTTACGACACTCATTGACAAAACACTTGCAAAGCCAGCACTTCTTCCATGGGCTGTGAAGATTACGGTTGAATGGATTAAGAACAACTGTCTGTTGAGGAATGACAACGGATACCCATTCTGGGAAGTCACGGAGCCAGACCTGGACAATGCAAAGAAGGAGCACAACAAGAAGAAGACGGATGCTGGGGACTGGGGTACCCGCGTCCATAACGCATGTGAAATCTGGTGCTCCACTGGCAAACTTCCTGAACCAAGCGATGACATCTACATGTCGGTAATGAACTTCGTTCAGTTCATCCAAAACAACGGATTCAAGGTACTTGCCGTTGAGAAATCTGTGTGGTCAAAGGAATGGTGGATTGGAGGCATCTTCGACCTCATCCTTGAGAAGGACGGAAAGGTGTACATCGCAGATATCAAGACATCATCAGGAATCTATGACTCGCACTTCATTCAGATGGGTGCGTACTACAAATGCCTAAAGGAACTTGGATGGATAAAAAAATATACTGGAAAACTTGAAACGATAGTGGCTACCGATGGAACAATATCGGTTGTCGGAAACGAGAATAATAGGGATTATTTCGATGGTGCTATCGTAATCAACCTAAAGAAGGACGATTCGTTGCAGCATTGCACTTCAAGTGCACTTGAGCAGATGGTTGACACGTATCAGGGCATCGTCACGATTTATCGAAACCGTGCGACACTCGATACAATTACTAAGGCTATTAAGAAGGGAGTACAATTTTAATTTTATGTTTAACAACAAACAACTATTGAAGCGAATTGAGAGTATTGAATCAGAACTAGGAATAGTATGGTCTGTTGATTATAGTGGTTATGGAAAGCATGAGACAAAGGAAGATATGGGATGGGGTCTTGCAAACAACCTAAATCAACGAATCAAGAAACTTGAGAAGCCAGAAGAAAACAAGTCGGTTAATCCTGGGCAACCAGCATAATGTATGTCAAAAAAGTACTATCGAGTAATAAAGGACAACTTCATGTGGGAAATAGGAGCAATCCTAGAACATAACCCAAGTCTTGGAAACAAAGAGGGTGGATATCAGCCTGTCGAGGATGTTTGGAACAAGCAAGAAGGCCAGACTGAATACATTTCAGCCTATCTAATTGAAAAATCACCAGAGTTCTTCGAACGTGTGTATACAAATGATGTTGAGAAGGTGATATTCAAGACGAAGGAAGAACTCAAGAACCAATTTAACAAGATGGTAAAATAATGAATCCTTTTCGCACAACGTACCGTGAATTGACGGTTGAGGAAAAGGGTCTTATAAATAATCTCAAGAGCACAGCCGAACTTCTGTATAATATATACGAGCTTCCAAATGAAAATGGAGGAACTGTAGAAGTAGGAGGTCGTGAGATTGCATTGGCTAAGACCAAATTAGAAGAATCAGTAATGTGGGCTGTCAAAGCCATCACCAAATAATATATGCCTATTGAATACATAACAAGAACAGCTATCGTGACGGCTATCGGAAAGACACGAACAGACTTCGGTCCAGGAAAGCCAGTAATGGTCAAGTCATTTATAAACCGAGTGGCTAGGGACGTTCCAGGTGTCAACATCGGTGTCAAGTTCGACTTCGACCCTAACAACTGGTACAGCGGAAACTTCACACAGGAGGACGTTAACAAGTACATTGCGGAGGGCAAGCAGGTTGACATCAAGACCTGGAGCAAGGAGGTCAACGGAACGGTCTACAACAACTTCGCCATCGCATACGCAAAGAAGCCTGACGTGACGGAGGTAATGAAGAAGACAAACGAGCTTATCCCTACCGTTGAACGGCATGACAAGCAGATTATGTCATTGTACGCTGATGTTCAGGCTATCAAGGCTTGGATTGACCGGCACGACACCACTACCATGTTTGACGCTGACGCACCAGTAGTGCATCCAGCAGAGGCACGAGCACTCAATGGAGGACAGTTGCCACCTATACAAAATCCAATGTCTACTACAGCTATGACCAACGAGGACCTATGGCACTCACAGGAACAGCCACCATTGGAAGCATACAACAACGATGGGGACATTAACCCAGAGGACATACCATTCTAATGGCATATCCCAAAGAGACTCTACACGGGGTCTTTTTGGTTTTAGAAAGTTTCACCAAGCCGTGCAGTGTCATGCGTGCCATGCGAGAGTTGGTTCGCGCGAGTAAGTCCTATAATGGAGTGTAATCTCAAAAGTACTTGACGTTATCGGAAATATATTACACAACAGAATATGCAGATAGTCAATATTTGACATAAGATAAATAGTGTTGTATTATATTATACTATTGACACTATCTATATAGTATTGTATTGTATAGTCATTGACAATGCACAGTAACATGTTTCTATTATGTAACAGAGCCTAAAACATTATGTAACATATTTTACATTCAGTCCATATATATCTTGACAGTATGACAATTCACAGTTATATTATGTAAAAAGATTGACACATATCATACCACATGCCTTGACTTATCCACAGTTAGATTTTGTTTTGTGTTGTGCTATTGACGGCAAAAGGTGGTATACTTTTCGTATGCAAGAGCTAACCACTTGCACAAATAATTATTATATGAAAAAGTACTATGAGTACGTAGGAACATTTGCAAGTATCTATCTCGGAGGGCTTGATGTCATTGTCAAGATTACGGACTACAAGGAGGCTTGGGGGAAAATTCGATGGGAAGTCGAGCCAGTGGCAGGGGATGGCAGAATCTGGGTAGAGAACGTGAGCCATCTAGAAGACAAGTATTTAGTAGATAAGTATAACTAAGTATGAAAACAAAGACCATAGAGCTTTATACATATGATGAGCTTGAGCCGAAGGCAAAGGAGAGGGCACTGAGCCACTGGAGAGAGGGCAATGATTATTTTTTCCTACAAGACTGCCTAAACGAACGATTGCACGAATTATTAGAGACAAACAATATCAAGGACACCAACGACACAAGCAAGCCGGGGACGACACCAACGCAAGTACTTTACTCGCTGGGATATTCACAGGGTGACGGAGTATGCTTTACTGGGGAGTTCATTTGGAAGAAGTACACAATATATATTCACCATATCGGCAGATACTACCATTCAAACAGTACGGCTATAGAGTTGCAAGAAACAAGTAACCTAGGTTTTCATATGGACGAAGACGACAAATGTGTAAAGGATTTTGAAAAGATTTATCAGCGTATCTGTAAGGAGCTTGAAAAAAACGGATATGGATTTATTGAGTGGGAGGACAGCGAGGAAAGCTTCATAGATGCTTGTAGTGCGAACGATTGGACATTCAGAGCTAACGGAGACATGGAAAACATATGAAAAAGCTAAACACATTTGAGGACTACAGGGAGAAATGGGACTTGCAGAGATACAGCAAGGAGAAAAGACAAAAACGCCACACGTTCTATCGTGAAGCGGTACTGCTCGGGTTTATTATATTCGTGTTATTGGTTGCTAGCCTCTTAACACTATGAAACCCTATACTAAAGACATGCTATTGTCAAGCATGAGGGAAGCAGTTGCAGTATTTGACAAGCCTATCAAGCCGTGTTTCTGTGCAGGTTGGGAGCGGTGCAGATGCAAGGAAAACGCACTTATACAGCAGATTAACCATGCAATAAGCTTATTAGAAGATGCTATAAACCCTAACATAGGCCATGCATTGGAAAACGAACTTGCACGATTGGCAAGGGAAACAAGCGACGAAACGCTTGACAATTAACACTTATTTTGATATACTTACTATGAACAAAGACACACTGATTTTGATAGAGGCATTAGGGTGGAACAAGCGGACATATGCAAACTGGAGCTATAGATATTATAGGGTGCTAGTTGTGTCAAATGACTTGGAATTGTTGCCTTTCAGTGGCATATACGCCGACCAGTTCGGGAGCGTAGAGAACGCACTAAATGCAATTGAGAGGATATACAGGAACAAGGAAAGCAAATTTGGATATATCAGAACGTATACGATGTCTGATGTCAAGTTACCGCTAAGGGACATGCAAAAGATTTGCCATTCGCACAAGCCGAACCTAGACGAACTTGTTAAACTATTAGAGATTCCGACCGCTTAACCAAAACATAACATGATACACATACTAACCATTCACGGGGAGCTTATGCGATGCGTACAGCACGCACACACACTATCTTGCATACCCATACAACACCTAGTAAAGCTAACCACGCATTACAGATAACCAATGATACGCAAGGTATCAAACACTATACACACCTCATCACTGACGAGTGATTGACGAGGTGTGTATTTTGTTGCATGGATTATACTTGACTTATAGTGTCTTTATGGTATACTAAATACATATTAAAGTTATGTATGTATAACACTTTATGAGAAAGACAAAGGATACACTAAAACAAAGGAAGTACGCTTTTAACATTATGAATACAGATACAACAAAGAAACAAGCTATGCTAGACGCAGGATATAGCGAAAAGGTAGCACGCATACCACAAGTGATTGAACAGTCAAAAGGCTTTCATCACGCAATGGCAACATTAGCAAGTCAATCAGGCAACGTAGCAATGCAATTGATGCACGAAATGCAACAAAGAGACCTAAAACAAGTACCGCTTGACCAGCTTATGAGTTCACTAACCACAATAGCTAACGCTTGGGATAAGTTCGTACCAAAACAAGCCAAGGAAGTTAAGGAAGATAACGATTTAAAGCGTGTATTTGCAACGGTTATAGACATTACACCACCACAGGACAGCACTACAGCACAGCTATAGCAATATGTCAATGTCGTATAACATGTATTGTGCGACATTGACAACGCTTGCATTGTGTGTGCTAGTGCGATACATCACACGTACTTGACATATACACATAAGCATTGCAATGACACATACTTGACATCATGTCAAATGTGTTACAATTTATTTGACTTTTTGTCAAGTTTGTTGTATTGTGCGACCCCTTTCGACCCCCCACCCCCTGAAAACGAAAAATGGGTTCCCACTCCCCTTCTTCCCTATTAACCAACTTACTAAAAAAATATAAAAAAATTTATGGAAAAAAAATCCTCACACGAAGAGCGAGTACTAGAGAGCCTTGAAGAGATTGTACGGCTCCTGAAAGAACAGAATAGCGTGTCTACAACACCGTATACGCCGTATCTGCCCTCATATCAGGTCAATCCGTTCCAGCAGTCAAACAGGTATTGTCCTCACTGTGGTGTAAACCTTACGAATCTGCTAGGAGTACACAACTGTCAGATTGGAAACACTGGAGTATGGTGTTCCGTAGGATAACTTGACACAGGTCAGTAATTTATGTTATAGTATACAGGAAGAACGTTCTTTAGTGCCGTAGTTCCCTCCTATGGCACGCAAAAACACCCATGACGGGTGTTTTTTGTTTACCTTAATTTTGCTGGTCACTTACATCTTTTCTCTTTTTATTTGAGCAAAAGGTACTGCCCCCCACCCCCAAGAACTTATCTTAGGTTAGTCAACTTTTATAATTCCAAGTTCGGCGAGCCTGTGACAGTTGGGGCATAGGACGGCTACGTTTTGAGTGGTGTAGCCTAGTTCTGGTATTTTCCTATGCCTGTCGCAGTATGCCTTGTCCCATCCGCAATGTGAGCATTTCGTGTTAGGTATCCTTTGTTTCTTTGAATAATATGCCCTGTCCGAACCACGGTGGTGGAACTCGCACATTCTGTCATATCTTGTCCTGCCCTTATAGAAACCCTTGTTTCTGCACAGTTTAGCACATCCTTCGACGCAACACGTTTTTCTCTCATAGCTTTGTAGATTCATATACCCCCCCATTATATATTATTGGGGGTAATAAGTCAAGTGAACTTGAATATTACGCAATGACCTGGTGTATTTGGCAAGTCCATGCACGAGTAGAGATTTTCTCCATTCACCGTCGCAATAAGTGACTGCTCCGAACTTCTTTTGAATCGCACTCGGAGAATGACCCCCCACGATTTTCTTACAGTACCATTATACCACGACGTTACACGTGGCACAACTAGACATTTGGAGATAAGTGTTGTATAATAGAGATACATGACACCTAGTCATTAATTCATTATGACACCTACCCAACTCAAACAGCACTGGGACACCGTTATCACGAACCTCAAGGCGATGCCAGAGCTTCTCAAGGACAAACGATGGCGTTTGGAAAACCTATACATCATCAATACCAAGTCGAAGGGAAAACAGGTATTTAAGCTAAGCAGGGCACAGAAGCACTTTCTGGACAACATGCGTCACAGAAACATCATCCTCAAGTCACGACAGCTTGGGTTTTCGACGTTGATTACCCTATGGATTCTTGATGAAATTTTGTTTAACGCCAACAAGGAGGCACTTGCCATCGCCCACATCAAGGAGGGTATGACCGACATCTTCGACAAGAAGGTGAAGTTTGCTTTGGTGAACCTTCCGGAATCAATCGGTGCGATGTTCAAGTACAAGCAGAACTCCAAGACCAAGCTGCAGATTATGCACGGTGCGGACTCGTTCTCGAACTTCGGAGTCGCCCTGTCTGGGCGTTCTGGAACCTACCAGTACATCCATATCTCGGAGTTCGCAAAGCTATCAAAACAGTTTCCACAACGTGCTACAGAAGTGATGTCAGGTACTCTGCCTGCTGTTCCTTTCGATGGTTATGTTTTTATTGAATCCACAGCAGAAGGTGCTACAGGAGAGTTCTACGACGAATTCCAGACAGCACTAGGTACGCTTTCAAAGAAAAGTGAAGCACTTTATAACGTTCAGTTCTACCCCCATTTCTACAATTGGACGTGGGACGACATGGAGATGGATGGTGTTACCGAAATAATCCCAATAGAAGCAATGGAACGTGGAAACATCAACTGGGAGGAGTACCAGAAGACGCACGGACTGACCGACAAGGAGATGACGTACTACTACAAGCGTTGGCTTGGGTTTAAAAAGAACCTTGATAAGTTAAACCAAGAATATCCAACCACAATTGAAGAAGCTTTTGTATCAACTGGTAAGCCATACTTTGATATCCGAAAGGTTGTTAAAGAAATTGCAGAAGCATCAGAACCAAAATACTACGAAGTAAATGCAACACGCTTACAAGAAGTTTACGACGGACCATTGATGATTTATAAAGAACCACAAGCAGGACATGCTTATGTAATCGGAGGAGATACTGCAGAAGGTCTTTCTGATGGTGACGCATCTACACTTTGTGTTATTGATGTTGAGACACGTGAAATATGTGCAATGTATCAAGGTCAGACACCTCCTGATGAATTCTACGAAGTTTGTATTGCTGTTGGAAACTATTATAACAAAGCATTACTTGCCGTGGAAGTTAACAAAGATGGTTTGTGGGTAAACAATGAACTTGAACGTGCTGGTTATCCAAACTTGTACTGTCGTCAGAAAATTGATGACGTTACCAAACAAGTAACAAAAATGATGGGTTGGAAAACTGACAAATCTACACGAGATTCAATGCTCACTGAACTTCGCTCTGTTTACAATGACCACACGTTCCGAGTTAAGCCACTTTTGCAAGAAATGATGTCATTTGTACGAAACTCTGTAGGAAAACCCCAAGCTATGTTTGGAAAACATGACGACCTCATCATTGCAACAGCTATTGCATATCAAGTAAGAAAACTATGGTTCGTTGAAAAATTCAGACCAATGGAACTTCCACAAGGAGTTTCTTCAAAGATGGATATTATATTTGGACGTAGAGGTTGACAATAACATTTAAATATGGGACAATATATACATAACAAACTAATCTCTTATGGCAAAATCCAAAAAATCAGAAATTGACGTTCTTGAATCGAACGCTAAAGAAATGCTAGGTGAAATGTCTGACAAGACAGAACTTCCAGCACGTCTTAAAGAAAAACATGAACAAGGTACAAAACTAATGACCTATCTTGCCAACAAAAAGCGTATTTTTAAACAAACTAGATACCGACGTAAGTATGACTCAATTCTTGAATACTGTTCTCAAAATCTAGTAAACACAGAAACATATCAGACAGCGATGAAATCCCAAGCGACAAACATCGCTTATTCATTCGTTTATGAAAATGGTTCGTACACACAAGTCCCAGTTCTTGCCCGAAACAATTCAAACGATAACACACTTCGAATTCCACTTGCAAAGGAACCAGTTGCATTCTCAAAGATTATGACTGCAGTTTCAGTACTTGCAGGAAATGTCCCAGACGGAGACTTTTACGCATCTGATAAAATTTATGCACGAACACAATATGAATTGTGGAAACGAACATGGACAAACCCTCTAGGAAATGGTCTTAATACCATCCAGAACCTCTACCAGAACGTTTTAACGACTGGAGTGGGTGCTTACCGTGTCTTCCCACGAAAAATCATACAGAACCACAAAGGTCAGGAACGAATTCTTTTCGAAGATATCTACCGACAGGCACTAGATATGCGACGAACATGGCTTGGTAACTCAATCAATATCTACGACCGATGGTCATACGGAGAAGTTCTTTACGAAATTGACCAAGAAGCAAAACGATTTGTTGAAAAATATCCAGATTCAAAGTATTTTCAACTAGAATACGCATCTTCTGTGCAAGAATCACAAATTGACGAATCAGTTTCTATGGATTTCGTTACAATTCGATATTATGAAGACCCACTCTCTAACAAATACTGTGTTGCGTGTGGAAACTTTCCAATTTACGAAGGTGAAATGCCTTCTGATGAAGGATTTGGACACGTAGTATGGGCAAATTGTTTTATTAAAGAACCTAATGACCCTTATGGAGTAGGAATTGTAGAAATAATCCGAGGAAATACAGAACTTTACGACTATATTGAACGACTTTCTGCAGAACAAGTTGAAGCTGAAATTTCACCTCTACTTTTTGGTACAAACACTGGAGTAGGAGAAATGACATACAAGCGTGGACCTAATGTTATTAACCCAAAGACAGCAGGAACAGCGATTGATATTATTAAAACAAGCGGAAACGTTCAGCAGTCTCTTATTTTTGCTGATAAACAGAAACAAATCATTTCTGAAAACACTGGTATTAATGACATTCTTGCAGGACAAGGAGGTGAAGGTACTCTTGGGGCTACAGTAATTCTAAAAGAAGCTGCTCTTAACCGACTTGTAATTCCACGAAACAATGTTGTATCTGCTCTTGAGATGGACGCATACATGACACTTGCATGGATTAAACAAACATACACAGTAGAAAAAATAATGGAGTTCACATCAGAAGCTGAAGTACAGCAATTCTTAAAGAACAATCCCACATACTACCTTTCTTTCCAAGATATTAAGTATAAGAAAATGGACAAAGAGGCTCTTGAATCTGAAGTAATGCCAGAATCAAAGGTTGACAAGTACGTCTATGGTGTATCAAAGCGAGTTTCGCTTAACTTCAACATCAAGGGTTCGGATGACGGAAACCCACAGAACGACTTAATCGAGGAACTTGGTGACGATTACACAATCCCAGCACCCCACCTATTCAAAGAACTTGCTGACAGAGGACACCTTTCTGATAAAATTGAAGTAGTACTTGACGGAACATCAATGTTATTGCCTTCTGAAGAAATTAATAAACAGCGAATGACTGAAATCTATACACTTGTAACACAAGGTCTAGTACAGATTATGCAGGCTATGCAACCACTTCCAGCACTTGCTCGTTCTCTTATGTCGTCTCTTGAAAGAATGCTTGAGGTAAACAAAGAATCTGTATTCGACTGGATTCCAAAAGATATCTACGACCAGGTTATGACTCCTCCACAGCCACCACAACAACAACCTAGTGCAGCAGATATAGCAAATGGTCATCCACCAGGAACAAATCCAAATTCACCTGATGCAATGGCTGGAGCACAACAAATCCAACCAGGTGCACAACCTGGACAAGGTATGCCTCCTATGCCACAAATGCAATCAACACCAGGAACAATGCAAAATCCAACAGGACCAATGACACAGAAATTTAAAAGTGGATTTAATAAAGAAATTGTCAATCCGATGAAAGGTGCTATGAACGCATCTATAGGACGGGCTGCAAAGTCTCGAACTACATCGTTGACTAGCAAGAAGTAACGTGTTATAATTAAACTATGAAAAAGACAGTCAAAACGAAGGGAGTTGACGAGGCAATTAAAAGTTTACAAAAGCCTACAATCAACATAGAAGAAATTAATAGGGCACTCAACAGTAAAAATTACAATGAACTTATTGGTTTTATGTTTGAGTTTAGTGGAACCAAAGAATGTCAAAAACTTCTACAGGTTTTAGCTAGAATTCAGGATAATCCACAGCAACTTTGTGGTGATGATGAGTTTAGTACAATAATTACTGCTGCAAAAATTGATGGAGAACGAGCACTTGTAAGAAAGTTCGTCAACCTAATGTCTATGGCACTCGACCAGGACCGAGAGGGTCTTGAGAACGTCATTAATCGTAACCACCTAGCATAATATGGCAAATACAAAAGAAAAGGGGCTTATTGCGACACGACCAGACTTTTCGGTTGCAATCAAGTACTCCGACAACGCAGTCAAGAAAAACCTAATAAAGTTCATTCCTAAAGGGAATAAGGCGTTTGAAATATCGGTTCCAGACCTAATCTCAATGCTTGCAAAGCACGTCAACAGCGACGTTCTTTCGCCTGCAATCATGCAGAACAACGTAATCAAGATGATTCGAGTCATGCGAAACCTCACCCTTATCCCAAATGAGGATATCAAGGCAGGAACGACCGTAAACATTCCGTTCAACCACATGATGCCAATCGAATTCGCAATTGCAGAAGAAGCATTAGGTCTTACAGCTATTGATGAAAACGTGAAAACAGTAAACGCAAAAGAATATGCGGAAGCAAAACTTCGTGTGAATGAAGGCGTTGAAAAGTTTGCACGTGAACAAAATGAAGGTCTCCTACGACAACTAAATAAAGAAACCAAAGAAGTTGAAGAAACTAGCGACCAAAATACACCATAGTATTTCGGTTGTTTATTAACATAGTATGGCTCCCACTGTAGCTTATCACAGTGTATAAAATGCTCTATGGCATCAAAAAAAACAACTAACAAAACAGAACAAGCATCTGAGGCAGTATTGCCAGAAGGACTAGTACAAGGAATAGTAGTTCAGGCTTCACCAGAATCAATTAAGGAAATTGACAATAAAATTGCTAATGCAATAGGTGCAATTGACAAAGTTGAAGGAGGAACAGTAATCGAAGCAAAACTTGAAGACCCTCGTTATTTTTACAAAGGAGTAGTTCCAGGAGGATTTCACAATACATATGGTGAAGAAGTAACAAATATTACAACAGGTCAGATGGCTCCAATTCTTGAATCTCTAAAAACACAGTTTAAAGAAGAAGATGGTTTCCGATATTTCTTCAAATATGTGGACAATATTATCTTTACGATTATGGTTCCTCTAAAGTTTTCAAAAGAAAGTGAATCTTATCTTGAACTCTATAGAACCCATATGGTTTCAACTGTTGTACGACAGGGAGACCTTTCAGGTCAGATTATGAAACTTGCAAAACGGGTCGCAAAAAACCTCAATTATCAGTTCAACCGATAACTGAAAATTAACCCCCCTTGACAAACCGATTGAAATAGTAGATAATGTATATAACCATATCACGCTCATCGGCGACAAGATGTAATTATGGAAAATAAACCCATAGAAGCACAGGACGACTTTTCATTTGAAACTTTCCTATCGGATGATTCAAAGAAAGAACTCGGAATTGTGGCAGACCCAGCTCAGGCTGAACCAGTAATCGCCCCTGCGGTAACTGATAACTTGCAAGTTAAAACAGAAGTAGCGGAAACACCTTCACCGCAAGAAACAGTAGTAACCCCTGCGACAACAGTCCAAACGGTTAGTGAATCAGATTTGCCAGTACGTGCCCCTAATGAACCAGAATGGAAGTATAACCTTCGGGTTGAAATAGCGGAACGACAAAAAGCCATTACAGACTCTTCTACTCCAGCAGAAAAAGAGGCGGTAAAGGTAGAAGTTAACAGCATAAGACGACAGATTGCACAACGTTCGAAAGTTGAACCTGTCACTGCTGACCCAATACTTCCTGATAACTACGACCCAAATGCCTTTAAAAATGATATTGAAAAATTCAATGTTCTTGCAAAGGGGGCTGGATTCGTACACCAGTCGGAGATAGCCGACACGATAAGACAACAGACTGCGATGGAGCGAGAATTCGAGACAGTAGGCAGAGCCGAGTCAGATTTCCGTTTACGTCACCCAGACTTGAAGGACCAAGCGAAATACGACAACCTCGTAAATTTCGTTCTTGATAACTTCATTATTCAGGGAAAGTCTTACAATGGTCTTACCGCTATTCTTGAAACAGCTAAAGACATGCTTTACCCCAGTAATGTGGAAAACAAAGTTGTAGCTACACAAGAACTATCTAAAAAAATGGATGCCGTAGACTTCTCTGGCTCTACAGCAGCCGAATCCGTTGACCCAGTTAAAGCAGAACGCAAAGCCTTGATAGAAGATATTAAGAAAACTAGCGGTAATGACTTCGGTTGGGCTTTGGATTAATTACAAAGCATTAGTTCTTTCTAATCATTATGATTACCTTCGTAACATCAGCACACAACCGTTATGGTAAGCAAGTTCCAGTTGCAAACGGAACAACAATTTCTAAAGGACAGGTTCTACAGTGGGACCTTACTACAGGAAACGTTGTACCTTCTGACAACACTTCTACCTTCACGAAGACTGAATTCGTTGCTTGCGCTCCTTTTCCAAACACATCTGACATCGCTGCTCCAGCAAATGCAGTTCAGGTTTGGGAAATTGACTCAAACAACCAGTTCATCGCAGATACTGTAAACAACTCAAACGTTGCTCACAATGGTCAGCGAATGATTCTTAACTCAACAGGTCTTCTTGTAAACAACACTGGTACTGACTCAGCATCAGGTGTATTCCGACAGACAGGAGTAGTTGGAATTCCAGCAAACAAACAAATTATCGGTGAATTCGTTTCAAAATAATTTTGTTTACACTTATTAGTTCTTTATTCGTTCTTTCATATAAATTATGATTTTCTCAAATGGTCTCTTAACTGACTTTACGCGAATTCTTGACAACCGTGTCAAGACAATCGCCCCTAAAGTTGGTGAATCTCTAACCTCTGAATATACGAAATACATGTTCACTCGAACAAACGCGGAACGCATCACTACTGACATCGGTATTACCGGTCTAGGTATGGCTAACTTCGTTCAGGATGCTGAAATCTCTCCAGCAGACGCTCCTATCCAAGGATTCGAGAAGAACTTTATTCAGCAGCACCTTACTCACAAAGTAAAAATCTCATTCCAAACAATGCACTTCCTCGTAAAAGAGAAAGATAAGGCAAAATTGGACTCAGAAGTCGAATCAAAGGTATTCGACCTACAGCGTGCTCTCCAGTCAGCTAAGGAATATTTCGCACAGAACTTCCTTGGAAATGGATTCAACGCAACCTGGAACTTCACTCCTATCTCAGGTGTTTCAGCTTCAATCATCTCGGTTGATGCTACAACACAGGACGGTATCGAATGGTGGTCACAGGCTCACCTTCGTGAAGACGGAGGACCAAACTGGTCTAACGTTATCGTCGATGGTTCAACTCCATCTCCAGTACTTTCAATGTCTGCCATTGAAGCTGCACACCAGCTTCACGCTCTCAAGAAAGACGGACGTGGACTCCCACTTGGTTCAGTTCTAACTACACTCGTTGCAGTTGAAGGTTCAGCTACCGCACAGGTTGCTAAACGAATCATGGGAACACTTAACTCGGGATACTACCCAGGTACATTCCGAGATACGCCATCAATTCCATCATATGAACTTCTACTTTTGAAGCCATACAATGGAACTGGTATGAAAGCTATGCAGTGGGGTATGTTCGACAAGAACATGATACTCAAGGTTTACGGACCTCAGTACATCGAATCTTTGCCTAACACTGTAGCTCCTACAATGATTGACCCTGAAAACAAAGACTCTATCATGCAGGCTGACTCTATCTTCCAGATGGGTGCTTCCGACATGCGAGGATGGGTTTGGTCAAACGGAGATGGCGTAACTGTCTAACTCTTTGTCTCTCTTCCCTGACCCTTACGGGGGTTAGGATAAGGAAGATAACTTCCCCTAACAATAACTTTTAACTATTATGCAAGGCGTTGACTCAACAACACGACCAGTGATGGCTCCTATCAGCATTTCTACTGCTGGTGATAATGTCATCGTACCTGGGGACGTATCGCAGTACATTTATGTACGACAAATCCTCCTAACTACACCAGGAGGTGCACAGACTATAGAATTTAAGGAAGGACCTTCTACGGTACTTTCTAACTTTGAGTTGAATGCTAACGATGGACTTGTACTAGAAAATACATCATTTGACTATCCTTTTCTATTTGATGTAAAACCAGGACAGGACCTTATTATTAATCTATCAGCTGGAACATCCGTTCTTGGACACATCGTTTACGGTTTCCGAAAGTAATCCAATATGTCATCATTTCTTAACGAGGGCACTGGGGGAAGCGGAGGAGGAACAATCGGTGGCTCACTTGCCGTAGACCAAATCGGATACGGTTCTTCAGCTAACACTCTTACAGGCGATGTGCTTTTTACTCGTGACGATGTTACAGGTGAACTCAACATGGTCACTGACTTTGGTGGATACACAGGAGGATTTGGAACAAATCTTGCATTTGCTCCCGCAGCAGGATTACCAGTAGTTTATATGTACAAAGGTGTACTAGGTACTTCTCCGTCAGATACAGGTGTAGTAGCAATTGTGGATACTCCTGATGGGCAGATAAATACTTTAATCGCAAGTTCATCTAAAGCAGATGGAACATCAGTTGGATTTCAAGCAAGTGCCTATGCTGGGTATGGTGTCCTAAACGCAAGCAACTTTGACAGTAGCCTGTTTGGAACAATCTCTGTTTTAAACACGGGTGCAATTATCAATCAGGTAAATGACGGCGGTATCTTTCTTATTCAAGGAAGTGGAAGTAACTATGTATTCTCTGCACAGCCAGGAGCCACTCCTTATGTAGCAGGTGGAGATATTCAAAATCTACACAACAACCTGTCTTTTACAGCAGATGATGGTTCATCACAATGGACTGTACGAGGTTTGAAGCAGGTAACATACCCAACACCTAGTACTACTTTTACTGGAACAGGTCTTAATGACTTAACACTCGGAGGGTCTTTTACAGGGTCAGGAAGCGTAACTTATTCAGCAACAGTAGACGGAACAAATGTATCTGCTATTCAAATATCAAATGTCACTGGAATAATCTCAGTTGGAGATACAATCCAAGGAAACTCTAGTCTTGTTACTGCAACAGTTGTAAGTATTACTGAGGGACCGACTGGTGTTTATAGTGTTGTACTTTCTGCACACACTGGTTTCTTCATTAACGGAGAAGGTATTACAGATACAACGAGTGGTGCTCTCGGAAACGCAACAACTGGAGAACTTCTTTCAGACACATGGACAATCTTTGACGGAGCATCTACATTTACACAAGTACCAGACATTACGGGAAGTATCGGAATGTTATATGGTATCAAGTGGACTATAGGTTCTGGTATTGGTCATACTATTGGAGATAGTTGGACTGGAACGTATGTACCAGTAAATATCTACGGTCGCATGGAATTCCTTGATGGAAATAACCAAGGTCAAACATTTGGAGATGTTGATGGAGTTTCAAGCGGTGAAAATATTTATATCCACCAGAACTTGAATGGTAAGCACGGGATTTTTAACAATCTTGGAGCAGGTGGAGCATGGGCAGTAACTGACTTAGGTAATGGAGGAAATACAATTCTCGAAGTAGACGATAGTGATTTTAACTTCAATGACCCATTTTTAGGAAATGGAATAATCCACGCAGGAAGAAATGGTGGATTTCCACAATTCTTTATAAATCCACAGCTTACAGGAAATGTTACAGCCTTTGGGGTAGATGATAGTACGGGATTTATTTATTTAACTGGTTCACAAAATGTAAGAATCCTTAGTGTTGCAGCAGATAGTTACTACAATGTTGCTCTAGGTAATTACATTATTGAAATGAATCCTGTTACAACTGATGTAGGCCTTGTACTTCCATTAAGTCCAAATGCAGGTGATACCTATATTGTAAAAAATAAACAGTTCACGACATTTGATGTAGTAGTAAGTGCTGGAAGTTATACGATTGATGGCTCATCAACGGATACAATTGCAGGGTCGGTATCAGTACAAACTTCAAAAACCTATACGTTCAATGGAACTGAATGGTCAATCTTCTAATTATATGGCATATCAAAATCTCAACTTAATTGCAGGTAATGGAATGAACATTGACCTTACTGACCCAAATTCACCAGTATTTACTACTGTTCCTACGAACTCTGGTAACAGAATCCTATCAGGAGGTGCAGTATGGTCAGGGACAGGATATGTATACAATGTTTCAGCTCTTACTTACCTATTGAATGGTTATAACTATTCATCAGCACCGACTACGGCAACAATGGCAACCGCAGACCCTACCAATGACCGTTTTGACGCAATTGTGGTAGATAATACTGGACTTGTTTCTGTGATTACTGGAACACCCAGTGCTAATCCTATTGAACCAGCTATTCCTGATACAGTTACACTCGTTCAATTTGTACTTGTAGAGCATGGAACAACCCAGCCAACGGTAACATCTGAAACAATCTATGATGAAAATACAGAGTGGAATACTTCAACAGTTACTTTCTCAGGTTCACCACTTGGTTCAACAAACTTTGCTGCAACAACACCTACACCATTTCACGGGACGGTATGCGTAAATAACGTTCGAGATGGCTATACAGCAGACTTGTTCACACGAACAACACCGCTTACAACTGCACCATTTACTGTTCTCTACATGTATGTCTACTTCGACGCAGTAGTTCCATCAACAAAATCGCTTATTGTAAACTTCTTAAATGGTTCAAACCAAAACGTAGGGAACTCAGTAAACTTATTTGCTTATGGAGCACAGCGAAATGTAATCAATCAATGGCAGTTGGTAGTAATTCCTAAGACAGTATTTGGAGCTATCCCAACTGTTCAGAAGTTGCGTGCATATATGGCAGGAGGAGCACGAGGAACGCTTGTAAATTGGAATCTTGACTACATTAACTTCACCAGTGGAGTAGCCCCAGTAGTAAGTGTTCCAACAGTTACGGTTCAGCAAGATGGAGTGAATGTTGGTACAGAAAGTAAACTCAACTTCACCAATCCAAGTAATGCAAGTATCCCAGTAACCGTAGTAAATGATTCAGTAAATGGAACAGTTAAAATAACAGTAGGAAATTCCAACTTTTATTTTAATCCAAGTACCAATCAATTCTATGTAGGGACTTCTCAAAACAATCTTGTAATGACACCAGATACAACTGTGAGTGGTGATAATGCTGTTTATCGAACTACAGATTTTTATCAACTGCTTGACCCACTTGGAAATATTATTATTCAGGCTACATCGCCTGGTTATTCGGGAGGATATAGTTTCTATACAGGTAACGGAACAACAACCGCACTTGGAGCTAATAACAACGGAGTAATAATAAGAGGGGACCATGTAAACCATACTTCAATCGCATCTTATGCAAATAATGCAGCTGCGATTGCAGGAGGGCTAAATGTTGGTGATGAGTATTACACCAACGTGGGAGGAGACGGAATATTAAAAGTAGTAATCTAATTTAGACTAATTTATTTAATTTTATGATGAACAACACAAACACATTTCAGGCAAAAATTACTAACCGAGACGTACTCCCAGTAGTAAAAGATGGAATTACCAAAGGAGCTTATGAGCTTGATACTTACACAAAACAAGATGGAACAACTTTTGATGTTCCTGTAGCACAACCAATTAGTGCAGCTTATTACGACTCACTTATTGCACAGAAAAATGCAGTGAGTGCAGCCGCTTTAGCTGACGCAGCAGAGTTTGAAACTCTTAAAGCGAAAACTGTAGCAATTCTCGCAACAGTTCAGGCGTAATACTGTAGGGCAACCAATTTACTTGGTTTTCCTATCAGTCTTATGACTGTTTAATTAATAACCATGACACCAGAACAATTTGAACAACTCAAACTGTCTATCCAGGATACCGTAAAGCTCCAGATAAAAGAGACGGTGAACGGAAAGATTGACGGCCTAAGAGCCGAAGTACAGAACTACATAAGCACGGATACTGCTTGGAAGGCTGTAGACGAGGCATGGAAGGTTGACGCACAGCCAGCCATAGACCTCGGAAAGGACGTTAAGTCGTCAACGAAAGGAATATTGTGGATATTGGGAGCAATCATCACGATACTTACAGTAGTTGGCGGAATAGTGGAACTAATCAAACTAGTAAAGTAATATGAACCAGAACCCAACACTACAAACCCATACGGAACAGAGAGACGACCTCGTACAGCAGTGCGGTGCTCTTAACCGACGCAAGGCAGAACTTACAACAACCGTTTCCGAACTGAACCAGGAAATCGAGCAGCGTAAGTTGGAGCTTGTAGAACTTGGGGCACAGAAGAAGAGAATCGTCGAAAACGAAATAGCCGAAATCATAGACCTAGTTAAGCGAGTAAAAAAGGGTACTAAAGAACTTATTTAACATATATGGATGCACAAGTACAAGTACAATACAATATCGGAAACACACTTATCATCCCAAACGACATCCGAACGTTCGGTAAGTCTTTCCTGTCGGACAATATGCAGGCAGCTGCAACATCAGTACCTGTTGACAACACATCCGACTTCTCGTCAAATCAGCTAATCCTGATGTCTGTCATCGGTGCTGAAAACGCAGAATTTATAAAGGTGAACAGCGTAAGTTCTGCGGTTCTCCTTGACACAACAGCAACCCTCTTCACCCACAATCGTGGAGAGGTTGTTCAGGCTATAGAATACGACCAGTTCGTGGTTGAAAAATCAACTACAATGAACGGTTCGTATACGGTACTAAACACATACTTCGTACAGGCTACTCAGCAGTATACGCAGGTATACGACAACGTTGGTCTGCAGTCAAACTGGTATCGAGTTAAGCTAAAGAACTCGGTTACTGGAGACGTTTCTGGATACACAACTCCGGTATCTTCCGGTGCATTCGACCCAGAATCCGTAGGTGCTACTTTTAACGCAATCAAGCAGGAGTTCGGTATTTCCGACGCAGACCCAATCATCACTACCGACTTCCTTCTCGGTGCTCTTAACAGTGCACGAAATGCAGTTCGTGATATGATGCCTGGATTTAAACAGTCATGGCTTGAAAGATTTGAAACTCCAATTCAACTTATTGGAGGACGAAACTACTCGATACTTCCAGAAGATTATGATATGAAATATAACAATGGAAAATTACTTTCTGTTCGTTATCCACGTATTAATGGTCTTTCTCCATATCCTCTTACATATATTGATAAGAGACAATGGAACTCTACAGCCTACTCATTGAAATATTCTTATACAGTAGGAACAGCTACAACAGCAAAAATTACATATACAGGTGCAACAGGTTTATTTACAGGAGATACTATTACAGGTCAGGCATCACAAACACAAGCAACTGTAACATCTGATGATGGAGCAGGAAATCTTGTTCTTGGTCTTATTCCAGGTACAGGTACAGGTTCATTTACACCTACAGAACTTATTGTAGGTTCACCTTCTACTCACACAGCAACAGTAGTAACATACTCAGCACCTAGTACCACACTTACTGTTGATAATATTGGAGACTTTCAACCAGCGGGAGGAACAATATTTATTTCTGGAAATACACTTCTTGATACACAAATTCAGGAAGTTACATATACAGGAATTGACCTACAAACAAACACATTCACAGGATGTACAGGTTTTATACGAGATACAATTCCAGGAACACAATTATTTGCATTTCCTACATTCTCATCTGCAACGTATTACACATGCTGGTTTGATGACCCGACTTCAAAAGGATGGATTGTTTTCAATAGACCGATTCCACAGGTAATGCACGGTAGAAATATCTATATTGATTACTATGCACACATGTATCCTATTACGAACATTAATGACGTACTTCAGGAACCATTCGCAAACGCATACAATTTCTACATTAAGTATGCAATTAAATATCGACGAGATAACTCTACAGATATTCAAAAAGACCCAGACTATATTCGTTTTGAACAGATGATTAAGAACTGGATTGACAACCATTACATCGGACAAGGACCAACAATAATTACACGATAAACTATGAATCCAGAAGACCAGCCAATCAAAATCCCGAATCCAGTTGAAGGAATTATTCGTTCGGCTGCAATTGAGGACATCATGTCGGAACCCTCTTCTGTACAGGAAGCAGTCAACATGCACTTCGACAGGATGGGTGCTACGACCGTCCGACCAGGACTTACGCCATACACGGCGGTTCTTTCTGGTTCACCAAGCTACCTTACCGCATGGTCAACGACCGACAGTACAACACCATACGTTAACCCACAGCTCATCGCACAGGTTGGAAACCAGGTACAGTCTTACAACGGCTCTACGTGGTCTGTAAAGGGAACAAACACCTCATCAAACCACATTCATGCGACGCAGTTCATCAACTTCACCTACTTCGTTAACGGAAACAACGGGGACCCGATGCAGTCATACGACGGAAATACATACAGCACTGCAAACACAGGGTCTTTTGGTGCAGGAGACTACGTTTCTGGAGGACTGGAAGGACGACTTTGGATGGCTGACAACAAGACAAACAGAATCTACTATTCTGACCAGACACCGACTGGTACGGCTCTTGTAGGTGGAACAGACTACATCTACTTCTCACCACCACAAGGACAGTACATAAACGCAATGCAACTTTACCAGCGTGCCATGATGGTATTTACCCAAGATTACATTTACCGTGTCTACGGTGCTACTTCATACGACCCATACCCGGCTTACTTCGTAGGTACTTATTCTCAAAATTCAATCATCCAGGCTAAGGATGCTATGTATTTCCACCACGGTTCTACCGGGTTCTACCGATTCACATATGACCAGCAGCCACAGGAAATCTCACGCCGAATAATTGACGTTGTTCAAGCTATTCCACGAGCAAATTGGGGAAGTGTATTTGGTTGGTCAGACTTTGACCACGTTTATTGGGCTTGTGGAGAAGTAACCGTAGGTGGAACACATTTTAGAAACCTAGTATGCCGATATACAATTTCAACTCAGGTTTGGACTCTTTACGACTACTTTGGCTCAAGTACTTCTAGCCGTACAATTACTACTGCAATTACTTATGACGACACTTTTGACCTTCATAGACTCGTAGGAGTTTCTGACGGAAATGTAGCACAAGTAAATAGTGGAACAACTGACCTTGGAGAGCCTATATTTTATACAGAAGTTGGAAGATGGATTAATCTTACAAATCTCCAATCAGCATATCAACAGGTTAAATCAATGGCTGTAATGCACATTAACGGAGCCGGTGCTAATCTAGATGCACAGACTGATAAATCAGTACCAGATAAATGGATTAATATTGGAAAATATGACCAGAACTTTGTAACACTTTTTCAGTCAGTAGAAACAAACGTATTGCCATTCAACCGAATTAGATTTAGAACAAGTGGTTCCTCAAAAGGAGTAGGTCCTATATTTGGAACAAAGGAAATTATAACATACGATAATCTCGGATTTACATATCAATAATATGAGTGCACTAGATAACCTATCATTAAATAGATTCCTAACAAGGCAAACATCCAATTATTCAGCATTGGCTTCTTCGCCGTATTCAGGTATTGAGGCTGGTATTACAGCGGCAAACGCATATAGTACTCCAGGTTCAGACCCTAATGGTCCACTTCCTGCAACAGCAATTGCAACAGGAACACCAATAGTAGGTTGTCAAGTAAAATCTTCAAACGGAAGTAAAACAGTAAATATTTTAGGTTTTCCATTTGATACAGGGCGTGTAGAAATCAATCAAGGATTTCAGGATACAGCAGGTGCTAACTTTCCTCTAGATTCACTCACAGCATTTGATAACTCAGGTATTTCAACAGTAGTTCTTTCATATCTTGGAATAGAATTCCAAGCAGGAAGTAATACTATAACTCCTACAATCGTATACAACGTAAACGGAACGCCAATCTTCCAGCCAATCAGATATGGTGTAGGTCGTGTGAATGCAAACGGAACTCCAACTACAAATTTTCCATCAACATGGACAGTAACACATCCATCAACTGGTAAATATGTTATTACACCAGCAACAGCTTTCCCAGATGATAAATATGCCGTTACCTTAACATCAGTAGGACCAGCACCGGGATTCGTAGTTCTTCAATCGACAACGACAGGAAATTTCAACGTATGGACATACAACCAGGCAGGTGCTCTACAGGATTCAGAGTTTTCATTCGATGTCTTTACAAACACCGACTAATAAGGTATAATAAGTACAAGCATGGCAACTAACACACTACCACAAAATCTTAATCTTGGCTCACGAGGTGCAGACGTTTCTGAACTCCAGACGACGCTAAAACAACATGGTCTCTATAAAGGGGCTATTGATGGTGTTTATGGTCCTCAAACACAAGCCTCAATCAAGCAATTCCAGCAGATGGCAGGTATAAAAAATGATGGAATATATGGTCCACAGACTACTGCACAACTTGACCAATGGGTAGGAAATCCAATTAAGTTCGCAATCGCTGACCCAATCATCCAGCAGCGAATGGCTCAGAACCCAACATTCGCACAAACGATGACCCAGCTTGCATCCAACGGAGGAAACCAGGCTGACACAGTAGCAGCTGCACACCAGCTTGCGGCAGGAGGTCACACTGAATTCCAGAACCCAGATGGAACAATCAACGGAGACGTATTCCAACAGCTTGCTACACAGTACGCAGCACCACAAATCAACCAGTCGCTCAAATATTACAATTCCGACTTCCAGAACACGCTACAACACGAGCAGACGCAGTATCAGAACCAGCTAGGCTCAATCCAGCGACAGTTCCCCGTTGACAAGATGAACCTTGAGACCCAGATGGGTCAGAACGGAAACTGGGATTCGTCATACGGAAACCTACAGAGAAACAACCTTGTTGCCAATACGAATCAGAAGATTTCAGACCTGCAGAACAACTCGCAGTATTCGCTTGCCAATACAGCACGACAGTTCGAAAACCAGCTCGGTTCTCCAGCGGTTCAGAATTACAATACCACCCTTGGGGACAACGGAAACATTGGTTCGTTCTCTGGAGGATATCAGTCAAACGGAAGCTTCAACGGGTACAACCCGATGGGAGGACAGTCTGGAACGCTTCTCAACCAGTACCGTTCAAACGTCCTATCAAACGCAGCAACGCTTCGAGGAGGTTCAAATGTACAGGNCCCAGGATACAACCAGTATCTCGGAGCGGCACAGTACAATACTTCGCCTTCTACCCTACCTTATCCTAACTACTAATTATGGCATCACTATTCGACAACCTATTCCCTAACGGATTCATGGGACGCTCACCGTATCTGCCTTCGCAGAACGGCTCGTTCTCGTACCTGCCACAGCAGCAACCTCAACAGCAGGGTTCAAATGCGAACACGCCGTATTCAAACAGTTACATACAGGACCCAAACAATCCAGGAACGTACAACGCCTACGGTCCTTTCGGCGGTGAAGGAACTACCGACTACGCTTACCCAAGAAACAACATATCCAACACCGGGCAGACAATGCTAGGATTCCCGATTCTCAACAACAGCAACAACCAGCCTACGAATCAGGGCACAGCTCCTTCGTATCTTCCAGGCGACACTTCTCTACGCTCAATGGGAGGTGGAAATAATAACTCCATGGGTGCGGTTTCTGCACACGCAATCATGGATGCACAGTCACACATCGCCTCTGCATACGCAAACGCACCAGCAGGAGGAACCGGAAGCACTGGTGGAACTGGCTATGCACCACAGGTCGCTTCTGGAGGTTCAGACCCTTTCGGAAACCCTTTCGGAACCGAACAGGCACTACTGCAGAACAAGTGGGCAGCACAGAACGGACTCTCGCCACTTGAGGTATCCTCAATGCAGCAGAACACGAATGCGGCAATCCCAGCCGCTTATACTCCGCAGGAATACAACGACCAGTTCATGGCAGAAGGAAACGCAATCGGAAACGTGGAATCCAACTTCGCAAATCAGCTTGCCTGGAACACTCTTGGAGGTTCTGGCTCATCTGGAAACGGAAACCCATCAAACCCATTCTCAACTTCGTCAACATCAGGCGGAGGCGACGACCCAACGGCAAATTACCTTGCAGGTGCTTCAAAGGCAATGCAGGGAGTATCTGCCACTACGCCGCTGTCATCGCTCATTTCAACACCTCAAGGTCAGCAGGCGTGGCTTTCTGCTGTCTATACTGGCGAAGGAGGAACACCACAGGGTACTTTCAACGCTGGTAACATCATCATCACTCCGAAGAACCAGCAGTGGATTTCATCTCTCGGCGGTACTCCAGGAAAAGCAGTTCCTACACAACCAGGAAACTACTACGCTAACTTCCCGTCACAAACGGCTGGAGACCAGGCTACCCTCGCTATCGCACAGAACTACTTGAAGAACAACCCAAACATGACTCTGCAGCAGGCTGCACAGAAATACACAGGTTATACTCCTGCAGCTACTGGTGCAGACAAGGCTAACTTCATCCAACAGTATGGTCTCATCGGTACAGCCCCAGACTTCGACCCGAACAACTCAATAGATACACAAGCACTTAACTACCTTCGAACGTTCACGCAGACAGGAAAGGAGCCAGCTATTTCACCATCGGCTTCTCCTATCGCATACGCACGTTTCCAGACAGTTCAGAACATGGCATACAAGCTTGCCAACGAAGTGGGAGGAATGCCAAGCGAGGCTTCAATCCAAGCTAACCAAGACGCTTACAACAAGTCTGTCGGCATCGTGTCGCAACTCAATGCAAACGAATCTGTCGTCAAAAACAACTTCGCACTGCAGGTGCAGAACATGTCTGCCAACGACCTCAACGGTTCAAACCAGGTTGTAAACGGAATCGTAAACACCTACAAGAACCTTATGGGAGACCCAGCGGTGGCACAGGCTATCGCACAGAATTCGACAATCGTTCCAGAACTCGCTAACGTTCTCGGTTCACGAAACGCATCTGGTACTACGGTACAGAACAACCTTGAAGCTGGAACCATCCTAAACATGGGACAGACATTACAGCAGAAGAAGGCTATCCTCAATATCCTTGGTCAGGAAATCGACAATGTTAAGACCGCATACGTCAACCAGCAGTCTGACCTATACAACAAGATTGACCCATTGCAGCTGCTTGCAAACAATCCTATGAAAACGATGGCTATAAACCAGTACAAGTCACAGGACCAGGCAGGAAATTCTGGAGGAAATACATGGAAAAGCCCTTCTGGAAATACATATATTCTTCCATACTAATCTATGAAACCAACAAGAGAACAACTACAGGCAAATATCACAGCGATGGAACAGCAGGGGGCAAAGCCAACTGACATCCAGAGTTATCTTGATTCATACAAGCAGTCACAGTCACAGACAACTGCCCCTCTTAATGGTTCACAAAATAGCGGTCTCTTCTCGCAGAATCAGCAACCGCAGACACCCTCAACCCAGAATGCACCAAGTGCAGGTGGTCTAAGCAACACGCTTCCCAACGTAGCTGACAACGGCTCAACTTTCACGGGTAACGCAGACCAGAACGAATACGCACAGAAGGAACAGCAGTGGACGCAGCAGAACGCAGACGCAGCATCGAAGGGTGCACTCGGACAGATTTTTAACGGTATCGGACGAGGGGTACAGAACGATGTCGTAGGTCTTCGAAGTATTGGTGCTAAAATTACAAATAAACTTGGTCTTGAAAGTAACCTTGACCCTACGTCTCCAAACTACAACCCACTTCTCGATTCAAAGTCAGCCACATCACAGCTCTACCACCAACTGGTAGCTAAGGGTCAGACAGGATGGGAAAAATTTGGAAAGACCGCATTTGATGTTGGTTCGTTCATACTTCCAGGAGTAGGAGAAGAAGCCCTTGCAGCAAGGGGTCTTGAAGGTGCAGGAACAGCACTCGGACTATTCGGTGGTACTGACTCCGCTGGAGTAAAGGCTGCAACAGCTCTGGCTCGTGCTGGGGGATATCTCGGAGACACGGAAGAACTAGGAAAGGTTGATACTCTTGCAGCCAAGGTTGCAGGTAACGTAATCGGTGGAACGGCACAGACTGCCCTTGCAAACAACGGACAGGTAAGTGGAACAGACATTGCAGCAAACGCACTTACCGCAGGTCTCATCCACGGAGCAGTCGGCTCGGGTCTTCTAGACAGTGCAAAGCAGATTGCAGACCCTATCGGATATGCCAAGAACGTGGTTGCAAACGACCCAGCGAAAGCAAACGGAGTTCTGCAGAAGGGCGTTAATCTCGTTAAGGACTCTCTTGGAAACTCTTTCCTACAGAAGGAATTTGGTCTTGGAGACAAGGCACTTTCTCGACAGCAGGGGGCACTTGAAACGCTTACGAAGCATTACCTTCCAGACGTTACTTCTGACGGAAAGACGCTTGATGTAAACAAGGCCTGGCAGCATTCGTCTAACGACCTGGATGAATATTCAAACCTTAGAAACAAGGCTTATTCACAATTGCCGCAAAGAGGAATAAATGAAGATACTGTACTTGGTAATATGAAAAAATACCTTACACCAGAACAGAGAAAATCAGGAGATATTGCCCAAGCAATGAATATACTTCAGGATAAAATAAATAATAAGTTTGCAAATAAACTTGTAGGTGGAATAAGGTCAAGAAATATGAATATGCAAAACTGGTCTGACCTTTCTTCCGAAATAGCAAACAAGGAATTCGGACTCAACAGCGAGAACCCATCTAACACGACGCTCCGTCCTGTTCTTTACGCATTCCGAAAAGCTGTCGGTCAGACGGCGGAAGATTATGCGGCTACCCAGGGAAAGCCAGAAGTCTACAACGCCATCAAGACACTTAACGGCAAGATGTCGCAGACAATGGACGCACAGAACATCATCGAGAACATGCGAAAGAACCCTACGGCATTCAGCCAGCTAAGCAAGCACCTGTTCTCGCTCGGAGTTCAGGGAATGTCGCATGTTCCTGGTGCTTACCCAGCGGCAGAAATCGCATCGTCAAAGTTCGGAAATCTCTGGTCAAAGGTACGTCTCAAGAACATCACAGAATCCCCTATCTTGGCGGAACTCGCAGCAAAAGACAAGGCTGAACTAGCCTCAAAGATTGCTGGAGCATTCAAGAAATAGACACTTTAATAATAAAATGGTATAATGTATAAATGGAACTAACACCTGGTCAAAAGCAGTATAGAAACAATAGAGAACAAAGAAAACGACAATCGTTAGATTACTCAAAGAAAACTAACTATAAGTCTCAAGGAGAGTACTGTAGAAAATATCGAAGTAAACTAAAGACTGCCGTCTATGAACTACTTGGAAATAAATGTGTGCATTGCGGATTCTCTGATATTAGGGCACTGCAAATAGACCACATAAACGGAGGTGGAAATAAGGAGGTTCGTAAGGTTTCTGGAAATTACTATAAGTTCCTACTGACGGACATACCAAATAATCCAGAAAAATACCAAACACTTTGCGCAAACTGCAACTGGATAAAACGTTCGATTAATAATGAAAATAGAAAATAATACATATGGCTAACTCATTCGCACCCGTACAACTACTAAGAACAGACTGGAATCCGGTAATCTGGACTGCTTTTGATAATGGAACAGATAGTAGAACATCGTGGGCTATGACTACTGATATTGCAGGAAACTTACCTGCAGATAAAGAAAAATACCAAGTAGGTTGTGTGCTCATCCACAGGGCAGAAAAACAAATTTACCTTAACATTGGTACAGAAAATATCCCAAATTGGGTTGCTTTTGGACCAGGAACAAACTCTCTTCCAACTCCATTTCTTCCAGGTAAATATCTTACAAATGATGGAACAAGCGCATTTTGGGATTACGTTGACCTTGCAACGGGTGTTACTGGTATTCTTGATATAACACATATTAATATTGCACAAATTGAAGCATACCTTCTATCTGATACAACATGGTTGCAGAACCTTGCAAATAATAGTACGTTTATAAGTGCTCTTACATCAAACTCAGCATTTTCAACAGCAATAACAAACATTATTAACACAGGTACAGGAATTACTGTAGGAGGTGGAGGTACAGGAGCAACATCATTTACACCTTATGCACCTATTTTTGGAGGTACAACACCAACAGGAGCATTGCAAAGTGGAGGAGTTGGAACAGCAGGACAGGTTCTTACTTCTAATGGAGCAGGAGCTTTACCTACGTTTCAAAATGCTGGTGGAGGAGGAAATGGTGGCTTTGGTACAAGTAACGACCTTTATATTGACCAAGAAACACTAACAATGGCAGGTGCTTATGATAAGGTTTCTGGAAGTTATTACATTCCAATTACCTCATCAAATGGAAATGGTACGCAATTCAATATCTACCAGCTCAATAGTTATGGTTCTTGGGAACTAAAAAACACTGTTACACCAGTAACAGCAATTTCAACAACTCACACAGTTAATATTTGTGGTATGTGTACTGATGGAAACTATGTTTATATAGCAACACAATACCAAACAAACACCTCAAACCAGTTTGCAATTGATATTGTTCGCATTAGTATTGATGGAACAACTCAAATAGCAACTAATGTTGAAACCTATCTTACAACTCTTCCAAGTGGTAAATATAGTTGTTTTCAGGGGAATAATATCTTTAATAGTTCAGCTATTGGAATTTATGGAACAACAATTTATCTAAAAGTATTTAATTGGAACGGAGGAGTTTCAAACTTTACTGATGCAACTGTAATTCCATTTACTGTTTCAGGAACAACGTATACACCAGGAACAAATTACACTCCGTCAGGAGGTCAAATGCAACGAAAATCAACACTTCAAACATCTGACGGTATTACATTCTACTTTGCTTCTGATTATGCACTTGGAAGCTCAATTGAAAAATACACATTAAGTGGTACTACCCTTACTCAAGTTAGTTCAAATGCGTATCACCAGATTGGACGAGGTCAAGCAGGTTCAGGAGATGGCTCATTCATTATTACTTTGATTGACCAAACAACATTCTTTACAATTCCTTACCAAGTTGTCTACAATTATGCAGGAACAGGAAGTACTGCTGGAGGACCTGAAAGAACATTAAGAGTAGATTCTTATATTAAACCTTAATTTATGAACGGCAGTTATTTACAACGAATATTCACAATAATATTTATATGAACTACAAACTAGGAAAACACTCACCAATACACGATAGATTATCGGTTCCGTTCGGAAAATTCCTTACGGCTATTCCGGTTGCACCAATTGTTGACATAGCACCTACTCTTTCTTATCCAATGGATGGAAATGACCAAGTTGGTTGTTGTGTAGTAGCAGGATTTGACCACTTTAATCAGATAGTAACAAATTGCCTTCTTGGAATTGGAACAAATTTCACACAGGACCAGATTTGGAATTTCTACAAGACACAGAATCCAGGGTTTGACCCAAATGGAACTTCATCTACAAACGGTCCAGGCTCATCACATGACAATGGAATGAACATTCAGATGTTTCTAGAATACCTTGCAACTAATAAATATATTGTTGCATTTGCAAAAATTGACCATACTAATGAAGCAGAAATGCGTGCAGCAGTATATCTAGGTCTTTCAATCATGACAGGTGTTCTTCTTGATTCGGTACAGATGACACAGTTTGATTCTGGTCTTTGGGACTACGTTCCAAACTCTACTAGTGAAGGTGGTCACTGTATTCCACTTGCTGGATATCCAAATACAAGTAAATATACATGCGTGACATGGGCTAAGCTTGTTGATATGACAGAAGCTTTTGTTAATAAACAAATGGATGAAGCATGGTTTGTTCTTACACAAGCACACATTGACCATCCTTCATTTAGAAATCACTTTGACCTAAAAGCTTTCTCTGATGCAGTATATGCAATAACAGAAGGTAAAGTAAGCATCCCAGTAGGAGACCCAATCCTTAAAATTGGTTCAACTGGAGATGCTGTAAAAAAATTACAGACTCTTTTGGGGATTAAAGTTGATGGTTCATTTGGACCAATCACAAAGGCTTCTGTTATTACTTTTCAGACATCACATGGTTTGGTTCCTGATGGTGTTGTAGGTCCAAAAACTTGGGCTGTACTTGAACAAAATCCTACTACTCTTTCAGAACCAGTTACTGTCAGAATTACACGGCAACCATCAGATGCTAAAGAAACTATTGGTTTTCTTACTATTGACAATAATCCATTTACATGTTCTACTTTAGAACTACCTTGGTTAAATAATCAAAATGATATTTCTTGTATTCCAACTGGAACATATCAGGCTATCTGGTCATACCAAAATGATATGAATGCTTGGCATTACGAACTTCAAAATGTACCAGGACGTGATGGAATATTCATTCATAATGGAAACTATTACAAGGATACACTTGGATGTATATTACTAGGAATCTCACCTACGGATATAAACAACGATGGTGAATTAGATGTAACTTCAAGTGTAAACACATTAAATCAGTTTCATACCCTTACAAACAAACAGCCTCTAACAATAATCATTCAATAATATATGCAAGGTAACACATCATTAAATGCAACTCAAATTGTTGCAGTAATATTATCTCTTGTAGTTTTTGCAGCAACAGTTTTTGCACCACAAATAGGAGACCAATGGTTCCGGTTTATTACTGGAGGAATTGCAATAATTGCACTTGGTCTTCACATTCCACAGATACAAAGTACTATTACTACAGTATCAACAAAACTTTCTGCTGTATTCTCACGAAAACAGAAATAACATACAAAAAAAGCCTGTCAATATGGCTTTTTTCGTTGGTCTATGATATACTAGATAGGTAAGGTTATTACTTACAAACATCTCCCACCACGGCGTTTCCAGAGCACAACTGGATACTATGCACTACAAAACACTTAAAAAGGCTATCCTAGGCGTGCTAATGCTAGTAGGAACCCTATTCTTCACGTATAGGACACCAACCAGCGTTAGCTATGCCGACGGACTCCCTCAAGAGGAAATTGTGAAGTATGAGATACCAGCCATGGTAACTTATTACGCAACACAATATGGAGTCAGTCAAGAGTTGGCACATTACATGGCAAAAAACGAGTCGCAATACAACCCCCTAGAAACAGGTGACCTAACAATTACATGTCACGAAAACAATCAATACAAGGGGAAGCCAGTATATGCTCGTGGGGTTTATCAGATAACAAGATGCTACTATCCCAAAGTCACGGATGCCCAAGCTTTCGACCCAGCGTACAACATTCAATTCGCTATGAACATCATATCGAAGGGAAAAGATGATTGTATAAACCAGTTCTCTACATGTAGAGACTACTATAAAAGGACCTAACTTTCAGACACCCACTTGCAAAGGTGGGTTTTCTGTTGTATAATAGATATGTAAACTATCATCCTGTTCTAGTCAAACAAAAAACCACCCGAAGGTGGTTTTTGTGTGGCACGACAAATATAAATAAGAGTCGCTGAACCACGTTTTTTCTACACCAACCGTTTGACATACTCCCATACGTCGCCTAACGATTTTAATGCCGGTGGATGCTGGATACTTACGGAGTTTTTCACTTCGCCAGCGATTGCATGAGAGACAGCATTATAAGCCTCTTTTAGCCAAGTACAATCCAGTGTAGGGACCAGTATTATACATGCCGAGTATAGCATACTTTTATAAAAAAGTCAAGCAATTAAAAACACATCTAAATATATCGTAGACCTTCCGCCCGCAAGCTGGTGTGCAGCTTCTACTAAACGAGCTAACCATAGGGCGATGTAAATAGATGTGTTTTCTTTCGACTAGGAGTTTACGCCCCCATCCGACTTAATAGCTTCACTGATAACCGTTATTTTCAAGCGGAAGTAGTACATTTCCGACGGTCATGGTTTTGTACAAACCCAGTTATTCCAATGGCACTGGAACTAAGTATTACTAGTATAGCATACTCTAATTAGAAAGTCAAGTACTATACTATTTTTTCTTACCACTCATTGGTTTCATATTAGGTCGATTGATGTTCTTCGTAAGACCTGCGATTTTAGGCATTACCAATGTCTGTTTTCCAGAAGGTCCAGTAGTAGATTTTGGTACGCTCATTCTCTTTGCTGTTGCCATACTATACTCGTTTGAGGCGAGGATTCGCACTCTTAGCTGCAGGAGATACCTTTCGTGACGACGATGCTAGGATTGCTCCTGCACTCTTCGCACTGACACCTTCCTTCTTCATAATTTTCTTCTCTACGGCATTAAAGCCTAGATGTGCTTTTGACATATATTTTTAGAAGATGGTCAGTATTGTGGATACGGGTTTTGGAATCGGCTACCCTAGTTACTGGACCGATATTTGCATCACTGACTGAGTGGCACACATGAGGACTCACGACCTCTGTAATACTTGGGACAAGTAACTAACTCGTCTTGCAGGTGCATTTTTAACGCCCCCCTTTCCATATCCACAGTACCAACCACCTTCCGATGATTAGTGTTTTATTTGTCTCCCATAAGTGGGTGTTTCTCTATGACACTTAACACAGAGCGTAGTTCCATTATTAATATCAAAACTCAATCTGATTGCCCACGTCTACGACGTTAAGACCCAGTTCACGCCACATTCTGATTACAGATGGTCGGTCGTCTACCACCTTTACTATATTATACCCTTTTAAGTACTTGTTGTAAATGTCTCTTTTAACGTCAGTATCAGGTCTCTTATCCGATGCCTTACGCATGAACAGATGAGTATGGTGACACTTGTTCTCTTTTAACCAATCAAGGGTGAATGCTCTATAGTTATCTGGTCTCCCAGAAACCAGTATTATCCCATATCCTGATTCAACGTCATTTACAAGGTCTTCCCATACGTTTTCCCTTAATTTGTCAGACATCATATGATTGAAAAATGACTTCCAATCCTTTGGGTCGGTCTGTACAAAATGTCGGCGGTGCTCAATATCTGCAAGTGTTCCGTCAATGTCATAGATTACGAATCCCTTTTTGGGAGCCTCAATCTTGCCAGACATGAACGCCATATCCATAATGGCTGCCTTGCCTACCCTCTTGTCTCTAGACTCATCCCTCTTAAGACATTCCTTATAGTCAGTATCAACGTCTACATGCTCTATCTTGTGACCAGTTTCCTTTGCGAACTGAAACCATGAGCCAAACGTATTTGGATTAAGATTTGTATCGTCAACGATTACATTTCGGTCAGAGTCAAGAAAGTGCTTTGCAATCATTCTCTCAACCTCCCATATGAACCCTTCGCTCTTACCAGAAAACTTGTTCCAGTAAAGCATCTCACGAAGAAGGTCTTTATTGACACGAACGATGTTTCCATCCTTTGCCATCATTTCCTTTGCGAGAGTACTCTTACCAGATGCTGGAAGACCTCGCAGAACGATTAGTTTAGCCATATTAGTCTGCAACTAAACAAATTAGTAACAACACTCCAAATATAGTTCCCCAAAAATAATCTTGACTCATTATAGCGTGTGTCATAACTGCACTATTAATTGCAATCCAAAATCTATTCAATAGATGTTTTGCTGTCATTTATTTTATCTGCTACACTGATATCTCCATGAAGTATATCGACATATACTTGCTTTACTTTCTTTCCTTCAACCTCTTCTTTTCCGAGTCTGTGGATTTTCTCATACTTTCTGAATTCCATACTATATCATTGCCACAAGCATGACTATCGCAAATACTACCGCAATTGCCAAAGGACCCCACAGAGGAAGGAAAACCAACCACCATGACCACGCAATAACATGCGTCAATTTCAGTACTAGGAATGTTATGGTCGCCAATACAAATAAATCAATCTTCATAGAATGTGTCTTTTTCGTTAATCCATAACCTGTTAATGTCAGCCAGCATCGTGGCAGTTACAACGCCTTCCTTGTCTGTAATCTTAACATTGTTGTAGTCTGCCTTTATGATGAAGTCAGCACCGCACCAGTTCCGCAACGCCTGCCAGAACCTCTCTTGGGGGTGTTCCTGAATGTAGATGAAGAAATCGTACATCATCGTCCGTGTCTTTTCGTATGTGTCGTCCTTCTTCATAATGTTGATTACTTGCTCTTAGTTGTCTTATTCTTCTTTCCCTTCGGTCGCCCACGCTTCGCCTTTGCTGGTTTGTCCTCTGCCTGCATTCCGATGCTCGCATCGACAATCTGCTTTCCGACAAGTTGGTCCATTGCCTCGTCGAATTTCAATTCGGCTTCCTGCACTGCTTCGATGCGGTCCACTCGTCCCATCAGGTCTCTGACCCATGTGGCAAGCACGACGCTAACCTTCTTCTGGCTTCCGATGTCTGACTTTACAGTCTCAACGTCTCCAGCCGTTACGTTAAGATTCCAAAGATTCTTAAAGTAATCCCCAATATTCCCCCAAAATGATTTCTCGTTGTTCATAATTATATTAGGATATTATTTATCCGTAGCTACAGTATACACATTTTTAAGAAAAATGCAAGTACTTACCTGTGGATAACTTTATTTGACAAACAACTCGATTCCTCCCTTGTAAAATGGGTTCTCATCATCTTCAAAATCCTTTGCCTTAATCTTCTTTATCTTACTTCCGTCAAGTTCTGAATCAACAATATTGAATTCTCCCAAGTATCCAGTCTGTTCTGGAAGTTGTTTAATTGCGTTGACACTAATCCCCATAACTTCCGAGAAACTTGCCAAGTCGCCATTTTCATCAACATCTTGAAACAATGATTCAAGTTGTGCGAAACATTCTATGTTATTTTCAGTCTTTGGGAAAAAGAAGTTCCACCTCTCTCCCTCGTAGTCGCATATCTCAGTAAAAACTAACCAGTCTCTGTTTTCCATAATACTTATTGTTATTCTGTATAATCTTTTTCTAATGAAGGGAATGGAACGTGAATATTAAACTTTTCACCCATGTGACGGTTCAATACATCGAATACTTTGTCAACCTCTTTTGTTTCAAGTTCGGTTGTGCTTTCCTTTCCCAACATTGCCTTTTGAATCGGTTTCCAAATGAACTCCTTAATGCTGGATGCAGTCCATGGTATATCGACGCTTGGTTTCAATACCTGCCTCATATCGAGACCAGCTGCGTTCAATTCGTCAGCAAGCAAGTCAAAGTAAGCATGAATTGAGTTGTTCTGTTTTGGTGTCCTGACCCTTGGTCCACCACACTCTGGAATTTCTGTTCCGCAAACCCACTTCCTGTTGCAGACCTTGCACCAATATTGTGGTGGATTACTCAATAGTACTCCTTCCCATGGTTGTGGTTGTGTGCATTTCATAATTAGCAACTTCTATCACATGGTTCGCCACGGTGATATGATGGGTCAGAGCATCCATTAAAACAGTCTGGACAATTTGGTTCTGAAATATAGGATGAAACTGTAAACTTTTCTCCGCATATTTCACAAGTTTCTTCTCTTTCTTTTGGTTCTTCCATAATTAGTAGCTTAGTAATAATAATCCATCCTTCTTAATCTCCCCTGGTCCCAGCCAGAGGTTTGGATTGAATGGCTTTACGACGAAGTGCCATCCGTTCTTTGTTGGGTATCTAAGCATCTCTTCCGCACCCACTTCCTCCATCATCCTAAGTGCCTCACCCATTCTGTCAAACCCCTCCTCGTTGTCAATATCAAGTATGAAGTAGGATTCGTCGGTACACTTCGGCTGCATTAGGAAATGCTTTGGACTCCTCAACAGCTTCTGGTACGTGTTGTTTCGCTCTTCCTCGTCGGCATAGTCAGCCTGCAACAACGACTCCCTGACATACCTGATTACCTTCTTTAGGTTTCGCCTGTTCACCGAAAGATATATTCTAAGCGGTCTCTCGTCAAAGTGCTTGAGGATGATTAGTTCACGAAGGCTTCTCCTGAACTGTTCAGTGGAGTAGGTTATTGCAGTCTTGATGAGACGCTGTTCCTCCTTGTTGTGCCCTCCGTCCTTCGCCCTGTTGATGAGCATCATAACCCTCGGTCCGTCCGTAAAATCACGAAACGTTTCGACTATCTCATCGACCACGTGGTCAAGCTGGTAAGCCAAGTTCTGTACGGTCATTTGCTTGCTTGATGGCATGTTTGATTCTCTTCTTAGACTTTAGTAATTTCTGTGCCTTCTCTGCGACTGTAAGCACATGGGGTTTGTTTTCCCCAGGTATCTTCTGGTGCAACTTAGACCCAAACCAACGTCTCCATTTTCTGTTACGCTGTTCTAGGGAAAGTACTTCCCCCTTCTCATTCTTCGGTTCCATTGACTCCATATATTATTTGTGGTTTAATTAACTCTTGTAAAATTGATGCGTACTTGACGTGTGCCTTGTGCACCTTGTCAAACCAGTGCTTCTGCTGCACCTGGTTCCTGTCGCTTACGAACGTGTACGTTAGTCCTCCGTATCGAATGCTGTAAATGTAGTGATTCCTTTTCTTAGTCTCCATGATTCTAGTTGTCCTGTCGGTATCGTCTCGAATTGTCCGTTCCACGGCGTGAATCCGCACTTCATCTCTCCGATTCTTCCGTGACGATTTTTCATTACTACCACTTCGACCTCTAGTGGAAGACCATCTCTTACTCGCTCCATGCGCTTTTCCTTGGACATGTCCTTTGGTTGGTACATGAGCTGGATTGCAAGGTCAGCCGAAGCCCCGATTGCACCAGAACCCTTGAAGCTCATGTGCTCCTTGCTCATCTCCCTGGCACCCTCGTTGGAAATCTGTGACAGGGCGATGATGGTGGTGTTCGTCTTGAGTGCGAAAGCCTGCAGGGTGGTTGACACTTCCGTGAGTGCCGCATACTCCTCCTTGTTTCCCACACGAATCTGCTGCATGTAGTCAATCACGAACACACGTGTCTTGTTCTTAAGGATGTCACGAGTCATCGTAAGCACCATCTCGTCAAGCGTCATCTTGAGCGATGCGTAGACTTTGAGGTTTCCGTTTAGCAACCGCTCCTTAGCCTTATCATACGTCTCAACCTCCGTTGCCGACCTGAACTCGTGACGCTGAATCTGCGTTGAGCCGATGCCCGACTGGATAGCCAGGAGGCGTGAAACGATGTCAGCCTTGCTCATCTCCAAGGAGAAGAAAGTGGTTGGCGTATGTGCTATGAGGTTGTTGATTATGTTCAGGGAGAACCATGTCTTTCCAGTTGAGGTATATCCTCCGACAATCCAAAGGTGTCCCTTGCGAAGTCCGTCAATGGCGGAGTCAATCTTCTCGAAACCGCACGGGATTCCGATATACTTATTGGTGTCATCGAACTGCTTTGCCTCAAACTCCTTCTGGATGTCCTCGAACTCCCTGAACGAAGATGCTATGTCTGGGCTGTCGTTGTTGCTGTCTGGTGCAATGTTGAGAACCTTCATGCTTGCCTTCTCAAGGAGTTGTTTGGTATTGTCCGAATCGCTGAAACCGAGTTCTGCGATATCGTCGCCAGCCTCGATGAGCTTTCGGTGGATAGCCTTTCCCTCGACTATCTTTGCATAGTACTCTATGTTCGTTGATGTCGGAACGTTGCTGATGATTTCCGAAAGATACGCTGGTCCTCCGATTCCGTCAAGCGTCCCAAGTTCACGCAGTTTTGCCGTGAGCGATACCAGGTCAATTGGCTGCTGCTTCTTAGTCAGGTCGAGCATTCCGACATAGATGTCACGGTTCTTCTGCTCGTAGAAGTATTCTGTTTTTACCTGTGATGAGATTTCGAGAAGACCTCTTGGTCTAAGCATCACCGAACCAATCAGTGCTCGTTCCGCATCTATGTCGTGTGGTGGCACACGTAGGATTCTTGCATTGTTCATTTTGAGAATATCTTGAAGAAGATGATGTTAGCTACTAATGATGACATTACCGAAGTGAAGACAATCTCAAGAAGGTCCCAAATATCGAAATGTTCGTGTGCTTTCTTGATTAGTTTTCTCATGGCGTTTCTGCGGTTATGCTGGCAAACTGTTTTCTTTGCAAATCTGCATTCTTTTCATTACGGAACCGTTCTTCTGTCATAGACAAGAACGAATACCTCTGTTCCGCGAGTGCCTGTGCGATTTCCTTTTCGATGAACTTTAGCATGTCGGACGGTTCAATCAGTCCTTTCCAGTCGTTTCCATATCCCTCTTTCAGGACGTTATCGGTAAACTTCTTACTGAATCTTTTTCTCATTTTCTCCCTGTTCGCTTGCGATGGTTTGGTCATAGGTTTTTGATGATTCTTTCAATAACGTCTCGAATGACGTTGACCGTAACGGCGTTTCCTAGGCACTTGTAGCGTTGACTGTCAGATACGCCAGCTGTCCATCCGTCGGGAAATCCCTGGAGACGTTCGCATTCTGTAGGTGT
>JGI24890J29729_1000201_pt1 | contig 45518 bp, 76 predicted proteins | sample FreactcultureFD7_FD_29729 | JGI IMG/M metagenome (IMG submission 29729)
GTAATCGACCGATCTGATCTCTTACAAGCAGACAGTACCACGAACCGTAACCTTTTCAATACTAAACTCAGTAAGAAATTAAAAATTTTTTTTTTAAAATAGCCCCTTTTTCGATTCTTCTTCTATGGCGGAGATCTCTATATAGGTCTTATTCGCCCCGTAACGCTTACTAGCGACGATTTCAACCACTTGCCCATCATCTATATATGCCACCCCTGATAACGCGTCTAAGACGCTCCTAATCAGTTTGTCGAGGTCAGGCGGTTTAGACGGATATTCCCTTTTAACGCTCTTAGGACGCTCCGCGGTGAATTCGATCTTCATCTTTACCGCTCCTTCGAACATCTGTTCGATATTACGGGAAGCCTCTAGCGCAATCGCTGATCTGTAATAAATCAATTCTGAACCACGTGCGTGTAAAACGTGTCCATTAATAACCTTCATTGATCCCTGTGGAATCGGTTTGCCTTCCACGGAGAATTTAATCACCGGATAAGTGTAACCGTTTCCTGATCCGGAATAAAAACATATTTTTTAATTCCTTGATCTTCTACGTAAGTATTAAATCCGTTTACGTCTTTTTCAATATGTGTAACTGTTACGGGATGATTATTAATAACGATTTCATCTCCGCATTGAACGTGAGCAGGATTAATTGGTAGGGTCATAATTTGCTCCTTTCATTACCATAAGGGTTACATATTTATCTTACGAAGGCAAATTGTTTCGTAAGCCATCTATGAGGATTTTTACGTTATCAGGCATAGGCACGGATCGCTCCCTAGCCTTAATTGCTTCTTCCATATCAAAACTAGGCGGCGTCCAAGTAGGCAGATTTTTAGGTTCGCTTACGGTTTTATTGGCAATCATTAAGGTATTTGGAGTTAAGGGCATACCATCCACCGCAACAATCACTATAAGTTTTTTGAGGGCTTCCGGATTCATAACCTTTAACGCGTTTTGGATCTGACCCGCAATCATTCTTCCCGTAGGTTTTAACGTATCCGCTGGCAGATTATCAAAATATAACTTAACGAGATCTCGCGTCGATTCGTTAGAATCGGCTTCTTTATAGTTCTTCTTAGATAGTTCTTCTAAAGACCCCTGAAAAACCGACTTCGGATAATCAGGGGTCGGATCACCGACTACTGGTAATCCCACTTCGGTGTTTTGTGGAATATCGTAAACGTAATTATCTGTGGAAAACTTACCCGATTTATCTTGCTTCTTTACCGTAACTATGTAACCAAACGCCCGTAACTCATTTAACGCCGTTAGGATCGCGTCGCGCCCCTCTGTCCCAGTTCTTGCCAATCCATCTGCTGATACCCGCCAATTATCCGGACGGCTAAGAATGTCCAAAAGAATTCCCCGCGCTCTATAAGAAAGCCGTTCATCTCTTAAAACCTTATTTGAAACTATGGTGAAATTGGATTCCTTACGTGGCGATCTAATTATGCTCATCAGCAAAACTCCGTTTCAAGATCAGCGTAAGGTAAAATAACGTTTATTGAGATTCCCAAAATAGATAAGTCTTTTAATAACTTTTCCATTTTCGTATTATTCCAAGATCGCTTCCGGATTAGATCCCTTTCGGTTTCCGTGATCCCGCCAAACGTCCCATATTTTTCGTGTTTGAATCCATATTCTAAACACTCTTTCATTAATGGACACGAAAAGCAAATCTTTCGCAACTCAATTAAATTAATACAAACGCTCAACAATTCATCTTCGTGCATATAGAAAAGATTAGTATCCATTCCTTTACACAAAGCCGAACTAGAGTCTATTTGCTTGGGCAACCCACCGCTCCCGTCGGATCGTAATATGAACAATAATTAGCACACCAAAAAACAGTTTTTTCGGGAGCAGGGGCTTGATCTAATAGCCGGACTTCGCGTAACCAATTTAATCCCGCTTCTGCCAATTTAGGATCGTAATCCGCTTCCCAAACTTTTATGTCCTTCATCTTTCCATCTCGCGCGAACCCAACTAACGCAACCTTTTTAACTTCGTAACCATTTTCCATAAGCATTTGAGCGTATAGGGAAACTTGAATTTTTTGCTGACGTGTCGGAAATTTTTCTAATCCCTTTAACGTGCTTGTTTTCCAATCAACTACCTGCCCTGTTGATTTAATATATAAATCCACGTGTCCCTTTAAATCGGCAGTTTTAACTTCTTCTTCAATTAAAAAATCATCCCCGAATGGATCAGAAATTTTAATCGCTTCCGCCAAGTGAGCGTGAATCGCCGTCCCAAATATCGCCGCCAGTTTTTCGGTATTGTGATTAGTCGTCGGGGTTTCTTTAATAATGTGCCACGCTTGTCGCCTACATCCCCCAACGCTAGAAGCCCCGATCTCTACCTGCTGAGATCGATCTCGGTCGTTGTCGTCGGCTATTAATGATTTTGTAACCATATCCTTGAGATTCATTTAAACCACTTCCATACTTGTTCGAACGCTTGTCCCAATAGATCGGGTAATTTCTACTTGAGTTTTAATTCTCATCGCATTAGCGCGGGCTGATTTAACCGTTGCTTCTGTTATTGCTAACTTCATATGAAGATCCGAACATTCCATTAACGCGTTATCTTCGCGCTGACTTACGGTCATTTTCATATCTGCTTGCGCGTATTTCAAACGAGCCTTAGCCAATTCGATTTCGTACGTCGCTTTGGTTGTGTAATACGCCGATTCAGAATTAACTAGATCTTCGTGTGATTCGTCGATCTCTTTCGATAATTCATATAATCGACTTTCGATCTTCTGCGGAGTTATCATCTTTCACCACCTTTAGGTTACGTTTTGGATCGATCTTATCTTCTTCCATCTTGTAAACCTGTGAAGCGTCCAGCATTACTTCGGTATCGTCGGGCGTAAACTTCACACCCGCTTTACCCATTATCTCCATCAACTCTGCCGGACTTAAATTAAAATCAGGCGCAACAATTAACGCGAGAGAAATTTGTTGGTGAATTCCGATTATGCGTCCCGAATGATCTTTCATTTATCCCACCCGTAGCATTTCTCTATCGTTCCCAAACAATAATGATCCCCCACCCAATTAACGTGAGTAACTAATAAATACAACGCAAAAACTAATCCAGCCCAAAACGCAATCCGAACAGTTGTTCGAATTTTGTAATAAATTGATGGATGAGATCTTGGTTGGTATCTAAGCGGTTGAAAGTGATTCATATCTTCACGCACTAACCTTCCCCTTTGGTTTTTTCGCTATTTCTTCGCGACGCTTAAAAACTAGCGAATCGATTGTCTGACCATTAACCATTATTTGATTTATCTTTGCCGCAACCGCTCCATCATAAAAAGTTTTTAATCCCGCGATGGTTTGGTATTCCGCAATTTGATCGATCGCGTCTAAAACTAATTGTTGAGTTTCAGGATCAACACTAACCGCTTCAATCTTGGTGCTGATCGCGTCATTCTCGGCGCGAGCAACCTTTTCCATTTCTTCGCGACTTGGGCGTGTTTTTCTTGGATCTGATCCCTGATAACCCATATCGGCTAATGCGCGACCTATTGCGCTCGTAGCGCAGTTTTCTAGGGCTGAGGTTTTGTTTACATTTGAAGATCCCACAATTTCTTCTGCGAAATCTTGAGCCTTTAAAACGTCCCCGATCCACGCTTGCGCTCTAACTATATACTGAAGTGGTTTTCCTTCAGCATTTCGCTCTACGTGAACCAAATCCGTAAGGATTCTAAGATCAGGATGATCCGCGTGTGCTTGTGCCAATCGCTCCGATACTGGCTGATAATTATCTAAGTTAAACGCCATGTTAAGCACTCACCTTCCGAAACCCAACCCAATATTGATCTTTAATGTCGTTATCAATCCACATTTCTGCGCTATAACTCCATTTAGATACGTCAGTTGTTTTTACTAATTCACCATTCGCGTTATACACGCGATATACGGCTCCTTCGGTTTGAATTACTTTTCCGTTGTTATCTTTGTATTGTGCCATTCTTTTTACCTTCCTTCTGTTTAGTTAAATAGTAACCGTTTGGTTACTATTTGATATTACGACACACCGACCATTTTTAGAAGTCCATGCGCTCCATCCCATCCGATCTTCTTCATCTCTCCAAAAACTTTCGATCGATTCACCGCAATTTTTACAAGTAGCGAATCTCATCATTCCTTGTAATTCCGTTGTAATTGAATCCTGAACCGCATTATGAACTTTTGCCCCCAATGCCTTCAAAATCCCATTTTCGCTAAACATTATTTTTTCCATCCTTCCGTTAAGTAATTTGTTAGTAATAAGTAACTATCCGTAGCGTTATCAAAAACCAGTTCAAATGTTTCCTCTCGCGCCCGTAACCATTCCCGTTCAATTAAAACATCACTAAAATTGTCTGACCAGTATGCCATCTTCCATTTAAAAGAAGATGAAGTAGGATCAAATCGATTTTTTTGTTTTTCCCAATCGTTACCCCATTTCATTGAAGTATGGTGAAGATTTTCAAATTCGGATTCTTCCATTTGTAAACCAAAATAAGTCATTGGTTTAATCCCGATTCTTCACAATCAAGGCAAGTCATCATTGGATTTCCCTGACCTTCTTGAATCCATCCAATATTTACGCCTTTACACCTACGGCATTTAATTTTGCCGGTAAGCGGAATTTGAACTTCGTTTGAGATTTCTATTTTTTCGTTAAGCATTATTTACCCCTATCTCGGTTTGAAATTTAACTAATAAATTACTTTCAATTTTTTTAGCACACTCGCTACCAATTTCCCAAAACCCTTGTGAGTCTGATCCTTCATAGTCAGGCGCAAGAATTGTGCCGTCATTTGATTGCTGAATCATCCAAGAGTTTTTTCCGACTATGCGACCGCACATTACGCAAGAATTATCTAAACCCGCGTTAGCCCAACCTAGATTTGATCCGATTCCTAATTTCATTTATTCACCTGCTTTGTTTAACATTTCGTAACTTTCTTTAATTGCTTGATAAAAGTTTTTCCAAATAGCAGACTCGCAAGATGAACAATGCGATACAAACTTTTTTGAAAGTTCCGCATAAGTTGTTTCATAGATTTTAAAGCAAGATTGACACTCTTCTTTTAACATTTTTGCCCCTTTCGTGATCCGGACGATCCGCTCACAATCTAAAAGTAGAGGCAGACCGTAACCTTTACAAGTCTATTTTCAAGATTTCTCATCTTTTTTTCCATGAGAGGAAAGACCGGATATATACCGCTCCGTACCCCACGCTTGCCAAAATAAACCCGTACTGGCGAGTAACTAACGCGTACGCCACCCATAAGGTTTCGTTCACCATGAGGATTAGCCACCCCCAAACGGTTTTACGCCCTACAAAAAAGATCCCCGTTATCCCTACCACCGCGAGAATCCAAGACCACATTAGTCCAGCCACACCTGATACTGCGCAGTAACTCGACCTTTAACCGGATCGACAAAATGTAAACGTTGGCTAGGCATACCCGAAGCCGCCATAGAATCCCGCGCGTACCGATTATCCGATTCCGTAGATCCCGTCCAATAAATGTTATAACTTTTTTGAATTGGTTCTTGCGCGTGGCGATGGTAATGACCTAAATAAATATCATGGAAGTCATAATCATGCGCTCCCGCTTTCCACCTATTCGCTCCGGCAATCCAAGCCGCCGGACTAGCAAATCCTGATCTACCTAATTCGTCACCGTGCATTAATAAAGCGCGATAATTTCCAATAGCAACTTCTTGTATATCTTCCGGACAATCTTCCCACATTAAACGTTTTTCATTAGCAAGAATTTGTCGTGACATTTCATAAACCATTCGATCCACGTTATCATTTTTTGGCACTTCCGCTCGCTTGCCACCAATTCTTCCGTGGTTTCCCCATTCAGCAATTACAGTAACTTTTTCAAAATTAGCCAATAACACTCTAACAAAATCCACACATAAGCGCGATACGGTAGTGAACTGTCCAAACAAACTTGCGTCAATTTGCCATAACTGAGCAGGGTAATTAAATAATCCTTCAACCATATCTCCACCGAACATAACTACACATTCTTTAACCGGATGGTGCGACCTTTGAAGATCAGTTAGCAAAATAACTTTTTCAGCAAATTGTAATACGCGCTCGCGCATAACTTCACTATTGTAACTTGACGTTACTTTTGCGCCTTGCCAATCTGTTGAATGAATTAATGCAACTTCGGCGCGAGTCTTTCGTAAATCCTTTTTAGGTGCTGGCACTTCCGGTACAGACCCTAACGCGATCATGGCTTCATACGCGCCACGGTGAGTCGCTACCACCAATTCATCATTACGAATCTTTGCTTTTGCTAATTGTTTTTGAGCGTTATTTAACGCTTTACGTAATTCGTTTATCTCCGGATCTGCGTCTTGCGCTATTTGGTTTAGATCGTCTTTAAGACCCATTTTTACACCCGCCCCGTCGATGGCGTTGTACAACACCTTCCGCAATTTTGTACCCGTTATCCCGTAAGACTTTAGAAATCGACGCTCCTGTTATATTTCGATCGTTTAATCTTTCATTAAGAATTTTTGTTTCCTCTTTATCTAAAACAAGAAGAAGTTCACAAAAAGAACAAGTATTTCCTTTATTCCTAACAAAATTAGAATCGTCCTGTAAAGCAGAAAAAAGCCCCCGCTCTGCCATATAACCCACCTTCCTTTGTTGGAAGATAGGCTACACGATAGAACGGGGGCTTGTTTGTATTGAACTACTTATTTAGCAGGAGTTTGTGCTTCCGGAAAAACGTCATTAGGGTTTACATAGCGCAAGATAACCGGCAGGATAGCCGCTAATCCAGCGTGTAAAAGATACTTAGGACTGTTATAACCGCTCATATAAGCGGCAAGAGTTGCGGCAACAAAAGCGCGAACCCAAGTCCCACCTATTGTTTGAACCTTTACCCAGTTGATATTCATATTGCTCCTTAGTTTGTATATTGAGGGCGTATAACCGCACGGACGGTTGTTGTAGCCCTGACTTTTTGATAAACGCCGTCCCCGTTAGCCTGATTCACTCCCACATGGTCAGCGCCAGTATTTCCTTCAACACTCGACACTAAATGTGTATGTGGATCAATCCCTGAAATGGCAATCCCAGTATGCTCCGCTTTGCCGGATTTGGCAAAGTCAAATAACAAAATATCCCCCGCTTGAACGCTATTAGTAGGCACAATTAAATTATGGCTTTTTGCCCACGCTTCAAACGATTCGCAACCAGCATAACCTTTAGGGCTTTGAGCAATAAGTGTGGTTAAACCCGCTTCATGGAAAATATATGAAACAAACATCGCACACCATGGGTTATGGTTTAATCCATACCATATACCGTATTTAGTATTGTTATTGATTCCTTCTTTATAACCAATTTCTTTTTTAGCCAAAGCAACTATGTCGTTAGCCTTCATCCGTTATGTTCCCTAATGTGTTGTTCAAATTTTCCATCGATTGTAGCAACTTCAATCCCAATTTTAATTTGACTTTCCCTCAATTCTTTAAGCATAGGGATAATTTCTTTATTAATTTTATCATTCATTGAACCACCACTATTTGGCGTAACTTCATGTTTGATTATTTTTATATCTTCCATATTCTCTTGTATAACGTGTTGAATTGCTTTTTTAGCAATAAACCAAACCACAGACAATAATGCCGCAGTAACAAATGTGTAAGAATATATTATAGTGGCTAAATCGGAATTAAGCACGTTGCGCCTTTCGGTTATTATATTAGCGTTATGGTTTTAATTGTTCCAGCAGAATTAACAAATTTTAAAGTATTAGTTGTTGAGTTGTACCACATATCACCGTTACGATAATTAACAGGGTCTGTTGTAACAATAGGCACAGTAAAACGTACAGATGTTTCTAATCTGCGTAGTCTTTTTTCTAATTCATCAAACATTGTCGAAAGAGCAGGTGGTAAATTGATATAAGGCATTTTTACTCCTAACTTGTCAAATCAGCAAGAGTAAGTGTAACTCTTTCGCCGGAATCTTCACCCGGTTGAACCGCAATTGCTACAATTCTTTTAACCGCAGTTAATCCAAAACCTGCACCGTTTTGTTGAACCCAACGATCGTCCGTAATTCTAAGTAAGCATTGATCGCCTGTTTTGTATGATCCTAAAACCGGATCTACATACGCAGGGACTACAATTTTTGCCGTCACAATAGGATTCTGTTTAGCAACCACTTCGCCAGCCGCTAGGTTAGTCAATAACGTCGGATCATACACATCGTTATAAGTTGTCGTGTCTTCTAAGAGGGGCCATCCGGAAGCAACCTGAGTAGATACCGTTGCCGCACCAATTAATTTTCCCTCATTACTACCCGGTCCCACCGCGTACATTGTATTAGCCGTAGCGTTACCTTCATCCGGATACTCATATTGGATCACGTTACCCGGTAGTTCAAATACTAAAGCGCCGGCATTGGTTGAAACGTAAGGGATTCCACGATAAGGGTAGTCGGTTCTTAGGTATTTTTGAGGCGTACCAAAACTATCGTAAGCCACGTCAATATTTATATCAAAACCCGTAGAAGATGTTGAAAGATCTTTTACCGCACTCCACACATCTTTTAATTCGTACGCATAATATACGCGCGAAACCGTAACTCCGGAAGTATTGGAAGGTACGGTAATACCAATATTTCCACCTGTAGCAGATTGCGCCGTAGTGACAAGCGATTGAGCAATAGTTAATTGATCTACCGCATTAAATGCCACGCTAGTTACAATTCTTCGACGTTCAAAATAACTTTCAAATTCACGCCCCGTAAAACTCATGGTTTGAGTATCTGAGGCATACGTACGCGTCCACAATATTCCGCCCCATACTAAAACACCGTCACGATCTACATAAATAGCCGTACGCGCAGGAATAGTTGTATTCTGAATATCGTAATTTTTAAGTCGTGGATCGGACAATAGTAAGCGTGCATTAAAAGACCCAGCCGAATTTAATGATTGGGTAAAACTAACGCCGGTTAATGGCAATTCCGCAAGAATTGCGTTAGTTCTAAGATCTGCAAGCAAGTAGCGATAAACGGACATTTTTTATGGAATCGAAGTAAGTGTTTGAGCGCCAACAGTATATTCGGTTACAGAAGTAGATCCAGTCGCAACCGAAAATGTTTGGCTTGATGATGTAAATGTTTTAACATTTGCTGGAGTTGTGTAAGCAGTACCGGTGACAGTAATAGCAGAATATACAAAACTGACACTTCCCACTACATAAGTTCCAGTTTTTGAACCATCCAACGGTAAAGAAATATAAACTTTTTGATCACTTATAGTGCCGGTAGTACCACTATCTACCGCAATATTTAATTTATATGTTCCCGAATAATTGTTTATGCTTATATTTTTAGCGCCAAAATTATATGTAATTCCAGTAGTAGTTAAAATTCTAGTCCATAACAAAGTACCCGTAGAATCAAATTTTACTATAACTAAAGGTCCAACAAAAGGGCCAGTTGCAAACCAAGTAAAATACATATTTCCGCTATTATCAATAGCACTTGAAATTGATTTTTGAGTAGTCAAGGGATAACTAGTAAAATCGTATGATACCGCAGATACAACAACTCCCGACGAATTATATTTAGTTAAAATAAAATTATTGGATGTTATACTACCATAGACCGATGAAGCATAACCCACCCACAAATTATTCGAACTATCCGTAATACCAGAAATAGTCATTTGACTATACGTAAATCCACCCGTGTAAGGTGCAGCGCTCCATTGATATGTTCCGCTAGAATTAAATTTAGCAAGATAACTAGTTTGATAACTTCCCGTGGCGGGGTCATTTTTATTTATAACATAAACGTTATTACTTGAATCAAGAAATAAATTCATATAGTTAACACCAGAGCCACCATTACTAATAGCAGTAGCCCATAAAAAATTACCATTTGAATCTAATTTTGCAATATAAGGTTGTTTTAAACTTAATCCAGCCCCTATGTTTGCAAGTCCCGCAAAATAAATATTTCCGGATGAATCTTGTTCAACATCATATATGGTTGGATAATCACCATAAATTGTATTTATAGTTTTTCGCCAAACTACCGTTGCGGAGTTAGTATTAAATTTAACAATACCATTTTCGGTATCCGCACCCAAACTATAACCGCAAACAATATTATTATCATTTAAATTTACTCGCGCTATTCCCAACGCATTTTTAGACCACGCATACCCAGTAGTAGTTGTTGGAAAACCCCATAATTTTACTATTTGTGCGGTGTAATCTGTTTTTTGAATAGACAATTTAGGGGGAGAAGAAAGATCCCAATAAACTCTATATCCTTCTAAAGCATTGTTTATATTTAAAACGTCCCCGCTCGGTTCATAAGTATCAAGGTTAAATCCACCAAAACTTGGGTTATATAAATTAATCCATGACGTATTAATGTGCTTGCCTTCTTCGGCGGTCATTCCTAGCATTAATGGCATTTTATTACGCCGTCAAATCGCCGATAAGAATCCAGTTATCCGTGCTAATCTGAACAAGAGTAGCCGCCGAGTACTGAGTTCGAAGTTTTAAGCCCGGAGTTGCGTTTACCGTTACCACGGCAGGAGTTGTTGCTCCCACAAAAGTAACTTGACCCGCTCCTATTTGAAGAAGTTGAATTTGAGTTCCGGTTGGCAAAGCCTGAGTAGCGTTAGCCGCGATCGTTACTGTTTGAACTGCAACGTTATTAAAAGTAACTAATTTTTGAGCGTCGGTAACGTTTAGCGTATAAGTTAAACCTGTTTGAGCGTTTACCGTAAGGTTTGGGTTATAAACGGATGAAGTACTTTGAGTTGTTCCATCCGGAAATGTCACTACGCCGGCAGGAGATACTGCAAACTTTTGCGTTCCTGTTGAATCATTAACTCGAATTGCTTTACCCGTTTGAGAAGTAACCGTATTTATTTGTAAAGAATTAGAAGCAACGTTTGTTGAAATCACGTTTACGTCGCCCAAAGCCGCAAGCGTACGCGTATCTGTAATTGCACCGCTTGTAATAGAAGTAACTGCCGCGGCAACTAAAACTTGTGCCAAAATTATTGAGTTAGACGGTGCGCTCGGAGCAACAGGGGTAGAGCCCGGCGTTCCTGTAATAACTTGAAACAAAACTTGATTATTTACTGTTCCGCCATAATAAGCGTCTTGAATCGTTATTACTACTAGATCAATTCTTCCTAAACTTGCGTTAGCGGTAGATATTGTTGCGGTATAAGGCGCATCATTAAAAGCAACGTAATATCCCTGAGTTGTTGTTTGAGTACCCGCAATAATTGCACGTCCACCCGCAACGGTAACTGCCATAGATGGAGTCGCGGTAGGTGCAACAATTAAATCACCGTAATCGCAGATTCCGCCCGAACTCCATAACGAACCGGTAGCAGTAAGCCGATCGTTTTCCGCCGGATGAGATCCGTTTTGTAGCCAACTGGGTGGTGTGCGTAGTGCCATTATTTATCTCCTAGATATACGCGTTGCGCCAAGATACCACACAAGTAGTAGTTCCACCCGTGCCTGTTCCTCTAAAATTTAAAATTGTGGTTCCCGATGGAGCGGCAAACCATGAAGATGTATTATCTAATAACGATCTTCGGTTTACCCCATTAAGAGTAATAGATCTTAAATTGGTATCAATTATCATAATATCGCTTACTTGTAAAGAATAATTAATAAGCAAAAAATTTCCCGTGGTGGAATTACTAATTTGAGGATTTATAACAGGTCCATTAATAGTTATGGTTGGATAAGTTGTTGCCCATCCATTATTAATAATAAGGTTAGATCCTGATCCCCCACCAAAACTCATATCATAAGTACGGTTATACGCACGTCCTACGGATGAAGATGATTGAGCAATATCCACCGATTGATTTGTATCGTCATAAATTAATGGATCGGGACAATAAAATTCATATATTCCAGTTGCTTTACCATAAGAAAAATCCGGATCAATTTTAACCGACCTTCTTCTTACGCGAGCATTAACTCTTTGAAGGCTTGAATTAGGTAACTGAAATTGAAGAATTCCCGTACCGCTTTGTTGAGGTTGAAGAGCCGCCTGTAATAAAGCAAGGTTTTGAAGCATAGAATTTGTTTGATCTGCCAAAATTTGAACCGTAAAAGTAAGAGTTCTATTGCTATAAAAATCTCGACCGGAAAACATACCGTCAGCATAACCACGATTATCATCCTGAGTACGCAATTTAGGCAAATCTTCTAAACCTTCAATAGACAATATTTGAACGCCATTACTTGCGCCACCAAACACAAAACCATTAAACGCGAATGAATAAAGATTAAGAGAAGTTACGGTAGTCATTAATACCCACTTCCAACCGTATTGTTATAATGATTTGCCGCAGTACCGCCGGTAACCGCTACGGGCGTTGGCAACGTATAATTATTGTCGAGTGATGTTTTAATACCCCAAGCCACATCCGACATTGCACTAGCAGTATCGGTGGGTTGATAATTAATAATTGAAACATTATTAACAGTTGAACTTGCTCCAATTCCTGGGCCATAAGTGACACCAAAGCCCGTACTGCCACCTAAGCCACCATAATTATTAGAACCTGTAGGATTAGTAATTGACGGAGCGCCGGGTGCTGGAGCAAAAAATTGATTTCCGTTAGCGTCCGTTACTCCGGCAATAGCGCCGGACGAAAGCAAAGTTCCGCCATATCCAGTTGTTCCAGCGGCAGTTGTAACTTTTTGTTGATTTAATAACGCTATTTGAGCAAGAATCGCTTGGATTGCTTGTTGAATTGACAAAACCATTGCGTCCACCCTTGATTTAATAGCATTAAGCAAACTATCAATAGGCGATATATTAATATTACCAAAATTGGTAACAAAACTATCCATAACATTTATTGCGTCTTGATTTAATTTAATTGACAAATCGTTTACGCCCGTTTTGCTAACCGTAAGCATATTATTAAATAATGCACTCATACTAGATTGCGCTTGATCGGACGATGAAAGAATTGCTTTACCTAATTGAACTCCTAGATCCGGTCCTTGCGAAATAACTTGATTAATAAATTCTTGACTAAATCCAGCCGCGGATAATTGTCCAGCGGTTTGTGATAATTGAACAGAATTATCATAAGACGTTTGTAACGCTTTTTGTAATTCATCAGCAGTTGCAAGGAATGGGCTTTGTTTTGTTCCTAACGCAATTGCTAAATCATCCTGCGCTTTTTGAACCGCATTTTGTTCTGCAGTAAATACAGGAAGCGCAGTATTGGTAATAACGTTATCGTAAGTTTGAGTTGATACTTGTGTTTTAAATTTATTTTGAGCGTCCAAAAGCGCCTGTTGAGCGTCTGCTAAATTCTTTTTAGCAGCAGTAATGTTGCTTGCCGTTGATCCAATATCAAAATTAGTAGCATTTTGAAATGCGCTTCTCATTGCATTTACTCTAGAAATAACTTCGTTTGCGTATGTTTGTTGCGCACTCATTATTTTTTGTATAGCCGCGTCTGCGTCCTCAGCGGCTTTAACCGCAGACGCGCTTGCTACGTCAGCGGCATTTTTTAACGCAGTTGTTCTTGCCTGTCCGGCAGTAGTGACATCTTTCATTGAAGAAACGTAAGCAAGATCCGCCTGAGCGGAAGCATTAGTTAATGACAATAATTTATTTGTGGCACTTGAAAAATCAACCGAAGCAGTTTTGGCTTCATTAAGAGCCTTAGTTAATGGATCTAATGCTAGATCCGCTACTGACTTTCCTACGCTTAATCCGCTTAAAGTTTTAAGAGATGTTTGAATTTTTTCAGCCGCACTTTGAATTGCTTTAGCGGTTGCGTTCCAATCATTGGCAAGAGTTGGTTTTGTCCCAGTAGAAGAAGTATTAAAATTAATAGGAGTATTTTTAACATTTTTCATCATGTCCGCAACAATTTTGTTGTAATCAAGCATAGATTTTGATCCTGAATCAAGACCTTTGCTTGCGCTATCAATTGCGTTATTAACTAACTTCATTACTCCGACTACCGCAGCACCAGCCGCCGCAACAGCGCCCAAACCTACAATAGTTAATCCTTCGGCAAATGCTTCCGCACCGCCAGCCGCTAAAGCCGCAACTTTTACTGTATAATACGCTTCTTTGACTAAATTTAATATTTTAATAAATCCAACGATTCCAGCAATTACTTTACTACTAAGCCAAGTTAAAAGCATTACATCAACAAACGTTTTAATTTCGCCCGTATTCTTTTTAAAAGCGTCAGACATACCATTAATTGCGGGAATAAAAAAGGCTTTTACAAATGCCGCTAATCGCACCAATAGAGGTGCAAGCGCACCGCCCAAAGTTGCTAATGCCGCTTCCGATTGAGCCTTCATTACTTGAAGTGATCCGGAATCAGTTTTGGCTAATGCTTCTGCCGCGCCTTTAGTATTTTCCGCAACCTTTTTCATCCCGTTAGCAAATTTTTCAGCCGTAGTAGCGCCATCATTAAAAGATACGCCGACCTGTTTAAATGCCCTTGATTGACCCTGAGCGGCTTTTACGGTAGCCAAAGCCGCTTCATTTAAACTCATGTGAGTTTTAGCCGCAAAATCCGCAACCGTTCCCATCAAGCGCATAGATTCAACCGGAGATCTTAATCCCGTAACTAAGGTATTATACGCTTCCGCCGTATCGCCTACGGTAAAAGTTAATCCGGTAAACGCTTGTTCTAGCCTATCAACGTAAGGCATTAAAGCATTAGCGTTATACCCCATTTGATTAAAAGTATTTGCTACCTGCGCATTGGCAATTTCAAACTGTTTGGAAAAATGTTCAGCCGCAACCGCTAACCCAATAAACCCCGTAAGCATAATTCCGGACGCTTTGCCAACGGTATTTGAAACAGAAGTAAATTTTTGAAGAGTTGTTTGCGTTTTAACTGCGCTGACATTTAATTTTTCTAATTCTTTGCCTAAATTGGCTAATCCTAATGTTGCACCTTTGGTATCGGCAGTAACGGTAAAAAGTAATTCTTGTAAGAAATTTTCCATTACGCCATCCCTTCTAGTTTAGTGCCTATCCATACTTGTCTAAAAATTGTGTCAAAAGCGCCCATTTTCTGCAAACCTTCTACCGCTGGTTTAAAGAATGGGTATCCAACGCCGATTTCAAAAGATTGCCCATCTGATCTAACTTTCCATTTTGACGATCCGAATTCGACAGATCGCGCATATTCAATAGTTGGTCCGACTACTACTTCATACCCTTCAAACCCCACCGGATAACCATAAGTACGAATCGAATTACGTAATTTACCAGTAGCCCTATTTGGTCCCGGTCCCGTCCCTGAAATATGGGGTTGTCCGGGTTTGTGACTACCCGTAGAAGCGTTAATAATGGCTTGACGCTGAACTGCCGCGCCAATTAATTGTGCCGCCTTCTTAGGGCGTTCCCGAACGTCGGATTGAAGTTTTTTGAGTTGAGCGACCAACTCAGTCATTCCTTCTATTCCGGACATTCGGGTTACTCTTTTCTTGTTTAATTTCTTCCATTGCGCCAGCAATATTTACTAACCATTCCAGCATATATGCAGGTTGTTCATCTACTTGTTGAGGTGTCCAACCAAATCTTTCAGCGCATACATAATAAAAGAATTCTTCATCGGGATAATCTAGATCGTCTGCTCTTGATCCGTTTTGAATCAAAAACTTTAGGCGATCTAATTTTCTTTTGGGCTATTCAATTCTCCCGCGTCAGCAAAATTGGGCCATATAGTTTTTTGCGCTTCTTCTGCTTTTTTAGAAAGAGCGTCATAATCTTCAATAGACAATTCATCAAGTGATGTCACTTTAACGCTTGGCGGTACTAAATCAAATGACCATTCTTCAATTAAAATACTTAATAACGTATCAACAATTGCTAGTCCTGTTTCAATTGCGTTATCTGTTTTTCCGGCAATAACCATAATCTTTTTACGGTCGCCTTGTTTTAATCCTTTAGGATCTTTAATTGTTGCAGTATTGCCACTAGGCAATTTAATTACTTCACTCATTTTAAACCTTCCTTTAGTTGTTACCTTCCATCATAGCAAATAAAGCCCGAAAAGGCGCAGAAATAATCGGGAAGGTATATATCGATTACTCTTACGCCCTTCCGGAGATTAATTAAGCGTACGTACCGCTTGCCTTTGCGTTTTGCAGAACCCATTTGATCGGAGAATATCCGATTGATCCTTTGTCCGTAGTATTTGCTTGGGCGTTAATGTCACACTTAATGGTTACGAAATCCTTTGAACGATCAATTCCTGTAACTACATAAGCACCTTTAGTTAAAGTTGCCTGAACTTGAACCGCGCTTGCACCTGTTCCGTAAGCCCAATTTAACACAATTGCTGGTTGAGTATTAGTTAAGTAATTTATAAGTTGAGTATCATCTTCCATTACAAAATCTAGTGATCCCGTAACGGTTAGTGGTCCAACAAATACGTTATAAGGATTTTGAGTCGCTGACACGCCATAAATAGGTGTAGCAGGACGAGCCATTGTAAGTGTTCCCGTGACCGCATTTGAAACTGTAGATCCGCCTACCGAAACTGTTCCCTGCCATACAGGGGTTGGCAATACGGTTGAAAATGACGGTGTTGGAGTGCTAGCAGTTGAAGATAGCCATCCAGTTGATTTAGCGGTATAAGAAAGCAGACCTTCCGCACTAAAGGTTAGTGTAAAGTCATGAAATTGTTGACCCGCGTACGCGCGAACGTTAGCCGCATAATAATCAGTAATTGTGTAAGCGATTGGTTGAGAATCCGCTCCTACTGTTGCGGTATTTTTTAGCGCAATTGTATGAGTATAAGGTGCAGTTGCGCCAACTGTTGTTACTTCTCCCATAATTCCCGAAAGAGCGTAACCAATTGTATCCGGAAATACATCTCCGCCAAAATCAACGGTTGAATGAGTTCTGCCCGGAATATACGCGTAAGAATTTACATTCGAACCGCGTAGTCCTTGATCGTAAAGAGGCATGATTACATCGACAGGTTTTAGCGACGAGGCTAGAACCGGAATGAAATCTGTTGGTGTTACTGGTGTTCCTTTAGTTACTTCTTTTGCTACGCCGACGTAACTGCGGACGGATGCTTGTACTGACATTTATTTCACGCTCCTGCGGTTGTGTCTGCTGGGGCAGACGAGGTTGTAATTGGATCTGCTTTAGGCTCTTTCGCAGGTGCGGAAGGCTTTGAATTTCCGGATACTGATACTACGTTGTATGCGGAAAAATCATCGGGTGCTTCGAACGTATCATTCGGTTCGACGGTAACGCCGACAGTTGGAAATACGCGTTCATCCGTACCGTTATATTTATACGTTGCCATTTTTTCTCCTTGTTAGGCTTGGATCATTTCTGTTACTAAAAATTGAATTTGAGCAAATATATCCGTCACTCCCCCGTCGGAAGTTGCCGGCTCGCCATAAGATGTTGTTATTGCTGGTTCCGCACCTTGCCATACAATATTTCCCGTTATATCTCCAAAGTTATGGTCTGCGCGTAGATAGTCTTTGATTCCATCAATTAAAAGATCAAAATCATCCATTGCGCTTTCAGCCGTACGCTGAGAAGATTGAAAGAAAACTTGCAAGATTACAGAATAATCCACTCGCTTCCATCCGTTATGCGCTCCACCGATTGCTATACGAGTTTCGTTTTCGTTTTGAATAAAAACAATTAACGCGGATCGTGAAGGCATACCCGGCTGAGCATTGACTTGAAAGTTAATGCGCTTAGGGAAAGACGTAAAAATCTGATTAAGTCCGGATATAAATCCGCTTTGTAAATAAGTTGCTATCTGATTTCTTACGCTTGATCTACTCATTAGCGAATTCTTCTATATGGTTTCAATAGTTCCTGAGCCATTAAAATTTCTTCTTGCGCGTGTTGAGCGTTAGGCATAGCAGTTCCGGGCGTTGTGGTTACATTCATAACCATTGCGTTATCTCCGCGAACTTTTAACATAGCCGCAGTAACCAAAATAGCCGCTTCTTTAATAGCAGGTGGCAACGCGCTTATCGATGTTCCCGCAACGTGAGAATAAACAAGCGGCGCAGTTAAGGGAATAGTTGCTGATCCAAACACATAAGTGTTTGCGATTGTCACATTCTCCGAACTCATCCCGTCATAAATTTTGACTGTCAATCCAGCGCGAAACCCAATACCAGTTGTAACCGTAAGAGTTGATTGCCCTGCCGTTGCTAAAACGATTGTATCGTTTTCATAACCATTAATATAAGAATATTTAATAAAACATTGACTTGAATTGTAATAAGGAAAACCAAACGATAAAGGTCCTTGTGAAGTTAATGTTGTTGAAAGATTAACGTAAGGAAAAATAACTTGTTGAGATTCCAACCAGCAAACAGATGGATCTGTTACTTGAACCATATTGTTAGGATCTGAGCCGTACCATAGATCAGTTACCGCAACTACCGGAGAGTTATTTGGGTGAAACTTAATTGTCCCATCGCGTCCAATGCGAGTTCTTTGTTGTTCGGTATCAACCGTTGCGCCTAAAATTTGATTGCAGTAAGTATCTAAATAACTACTAGCGCGAGCGATAACGTTAGTTAATTCAGCGTCCTGTACGTCCGGATCTGTTGAATTCCATACTAAATTGTCAATATCAATAGCCGTAGGCGCATTTTTAAATTCAGCCAAAGTTAAATATGGGACGGAAAATTGTTGAGATAACGGAGAAATTGCGCTAGCCATTAGTTGTTCCATCCGTTTCAATTCTATCGTTTACCACACCGCACCGACCGCACTTTTTAAAAAAAGATCCAAAACCGCAAGCAGTACAAGTATAGCCAATATTTTCTGAGTTTGTCACCGCGCCCATCATCGACGCTTCTATAAAACCTTCACGCTTCATCGCGTCCACATGATTACGATTTTCAACATTATAAACGCCTTGTCGATTAACGTTATAACGATAACCGCCCACGTCTGTTTGTTTAAGTCCTTTATCGGGAGCAACCATCTTTGGCATTTATTTTCCCTTCCTAAAGATAATCGCGGTAACCCTTTATTTGATTACCGCGATCACCATTTATTTAATTGTTAAGCAGAAACAATTCCTGAAACAATTCCGTTCCAAGCAGGTGCTTGGCACATAAATACGCCACGGAAGTATGTTGAGAAATCATAACTAAATTGGTTTACAGGCCATGAGATGCCCATGTAGTCCTGTACCAAGTAGTTAGACCAAACATCACTTACTTGTGTATCCGGAATAGGAAGTGTGTAAGACATGACAGGGCTTACGCCTTGTGGTAGCCAAGGGTGAACTGTTAGGTTCACTGCTTTACCGGTAACTTCATTTTGAAGTCCTGTAACGATAGAGCCGTATGTGACTCCACCCTCACCCGGTGATTCAATATTCAAACGGTAGTTAGCAGTTGAACCGCTCTTAATTGCGTCTGAAAGTTGGCGACGATCTGAACCGTTAATAAGAATCTCATCCGGATCTGCCTTAACTGCGTCATACAGTTGAGAAAATACGGTCTGATATTCAACGCCGGGGTTAGATGTTGAAAACGCTGAGTTAATCTCATTGATTGAACCGCTTAGTGATGGGTTAAGTAGTGTTGGAAGAATTCCATCATAACCTGTTGCGTAAGCAGATGTATCAGCAACGATTGTTGAAGCAAGAGTTCCTGTTGTGTTGAACGCTACGTTATCTCCAAGAGTTGAAGCACCAGCACCGTTAATGAAACCGGTAAGAGATGTAATACGACCAACATAGTGAGCGTTAGACGCACCTGTTGAAGTACCTACGTAGATCTTTGTTCCAATAGCACCAGCAACATTGCTTACAACGATCTTTACAACTTGACCTGTTGTGATTGCTTGTGATTGAACTGTTGATAGAACAGACTCACCAAAAGCACCAGCGTCGGAAGTTGCGTAAACGTAATAAGTTGTTGAAGCAGTTAATGGTACTTGTGAACCTGTACCTGTAACTGCAGAAAGTGTAACTGTTGGAGCGGCAAGAGCGCCGGAAAATCCGGAAGCAGTTCCGCGAGCCATCAACATCATTCTTTCTTCCATCAGCATTGTTGCGTAAAGTGTTGATGTTGAAGATAGTTGTCGAAGATCTTGGAATCCAAGACCTGAGAAGTTAGCGTCAAATGAAACGCTATCTGATAGTGAGAATGAGTTGTAAGGCAAAATTAGATCATCAGCCGCATAACTAATCTTTGGTCCGCGCTCGTAAGCAACTGATCCAAAAGTAGTTGTTGTGGTTTCTGTGATTCCGGGCCATGTGTTTCCAACTCCGCCTGTTCCTGTACCGGTGTAACCAAGCACGCGCTTGATACGGTGAGCAGTACCGACACCCTTCTTACGGGGGATACGGTTACGAAGTGGGGTAGGACGTGGCGTAAGCAACTTTGCTGGCGCTTCAAGATCGAAAGCCGCAAAAGAAGATGAAAGAGGCGATGTAAGGCTAATATCCTTAACTACATCTCCCATCGTTCCACGTTGCGCTTGTAGAGCGGTATTAAGTGAAGATAAAACGTCCGGAGCAAGTGACTTATTTGCTACGAGTGATTCTAGTGCTGATGTTGCGTCTGATCCTTGACCGGGCATAGCAACTGACTTGTTGAGAGAAGCAGAAAGACTACTTGTGTATTCTTCCATTTTCTCAGCAGCAGACTTTGCTGATACATCGCCAAACAGATCTTTAGCGCGAGGCATTTCTAGTGCCATAATTGGTTTTCTCCTTTAAGAGTTATTCGGAATCGCTTGATGATCCCGCTTTTGCCATAAATTCTTTAGCAAGTGAGCGGTAACCTACTGCGAGATCCGGATCGGTTGTATTTGCCGCTTTGCGAGAATATTCATCCGCTTTGGCTAGCAAATTATTTTTTTCATTTTGGTTTCCTGCTTTGGCTACTGATCTTTTAGGTCCACCAGCAACCGCTTTAGTGACCGCTTCCGCTAACTTTGATTCAAGATCCGATACCTTATTCTCTGCCGCAGATTTCTCGGACTTAATAAGATCTATTTCGGCTTGAATTGATTCCTTAGCACTCTTAACGGCTTTTTCCAAGATTTCGGCAATTTGTGAATCGCCGAGCAGGGTTTTTTCTTCTGCCAGTACTTCGATTTCTTCCGTACTTTCAGTTGAAACTTCTTCATCAGCCTTTGGTTCTTCGGCTGGGGTTTCTGTTGTAACTTCCACCGGATTTTCTTCCGCCACGATCACTTCTTCACCTTCTGCAGATTTTGGTTGGTTATCAACCATTTCCGCAGTAGATACATCTGAGCGACCATGAGAATCGGATGGTTTATCGCAACCGCACTCTAGACATTTATTACCTGTAACAGATTTTTCTGTTTCGGAATCTGACTCTTTAGCCATAGATCCCTTACATGAACATTCCTTAGAATCGCAACCTTTTGCTTCTGCGCACTTACCGCATTTGCAAGAGCAGTCCGCGCTTGGATCTTTAGTTACGCTCTCACCGTCTGTATGAGCAGACATTTCTACTGTTTCTTCCATTGATACTTCTCCCTCTGCCGCTTCGTGGTTATACCAATCGAATAGGCTCTTAACGGCGTTTAGGAGAAGATTTAACGATATTGTTTCATCTTCCCCATCTTTCATTTCTTGCGCTTCGACTATCACCAGTTGAGCCAACGCTTGACGCGCTGAATCAAATGTTGCTTGGTCAAACTTTTTGATTTCCGGAGCAATAGTTTTTGCTTGACGGATTAACGCCCCCGCTTTACCAATTTTAGGCGGAAATAACTCGCTAGGAGTAGGCGCTTTAAATTCGTGAAATTCTTCGACTTGGATTAATGAAGATTCGCCATCCACGCTTTTAGCCATAATAAGTTTAGCGTTTGGATTCGCCGGACGATCGACAAGCGATACTTCAACAATTTGCCCATCAATAATGCGACCGTTTACCGCTTTGGTATCTCGCACTACGCGCGGGGATTTAATCCCTATTGAGAAGCCTTTGAGAACTCCCGTTTCCACCTTTTTAACGCTAACAGGATCAACGACAAGAGTAGTAATGTAATGACCATCTTCTTTCGATTCATATTCTTTTGCAACTCCTGCCGCGATATTTGAATGTTGTTCTCTAATGTTTCCGCCGGATTTAAACCACTCAGGCATAGCGCGATCTAACCAGCCAGCGTCGCAAATTTGCTGATCTATATCTAATGAATCGTCTGTCGCTTTACCGTAAACCATAAGAGTTCCATCGCCATTTTTGTCATACTTAACAATTGGCGCGTACGCGTTTGAAAAATCGTTCATCATTACTCCTTAGTTTCCTGAATAGGTAATTACAACTGCACCAGCCGCAGTACCAGCCGCAGAAATGCCGTAAATTTTATCTCCGGAATTACACCAAAGTTGGAATGTTGTTCCAGCAGTTATTAAATGTCCCTTAGTGGCACCGGAAGTCGTAATTGTAAAATCACCAATCCAAATTGAAGCGCTATCTCCGTTTTGAATTTGAACTGCGACGTTACGAGATAAGCCTGAACCTACTTGGCAAATCAATGTCGCCGATGTTCCCACCGTAGAATTTAAGTGAACGGTTGCCATATTTTTTCCTATTCTTATTTATATTCGTTTGTATCTACATAAGGGGTAAAGTGTTGAACGGTTTCCCGCGTTACTTCGTCTAAGTAGAATTCTCCGCCTGTGATCATCTGTATCAAATTATCGGTTACATTCCACGCATTGTCTAACCACACTAATTCCGTAACCTTTTGTTTTTCATCATTGACGTTAAGGCGATAGATAGCCAAAATATCGTTTCGGTCGTCGGTCTTATAAAACCAGCGATCTTGGATCATTTATCTTTCCTCACGTTAAACCATTTTGAAAATGAAGATAACCCGCCCCTACGATTACCCATTGAATCAGTAAAATATTCTTGTTTTAATTTGCCTATCTTTAATAGGTCTTCATAATTGGTCGGATTAGGTATCTCTTTAGCCAATTTAGTCATTTTGTTCCATAAAACCCACCGCTTGTTATCATTTTTTTCTACGCGGTATTCTTCATAAAGTTTATGTAATTCTTCTTTAACCCTGATCGATTCTTCGGTATGAAATTGAAGTTCAAATTCCTTATTGGTCGAATCTTTAACCGCAATATTGATACCGCGATAATCTTCACGTTCCCAATAGTTTTTAATGCGTAATTCATAACCTTTATTAACCAATTCATCGATTCCACGTTTAACGGAATCTACATACGCGTTATTAGGAAAAACGATTGTATAGCGATTAAGATCAGCCATATTATTAGCCGCTTGCTCCGCCGATCTTGCTTCGCCCGTTTTGATTGCGTCGCCGATTTTTCGTGCTATTGACGATTCACCTTTAAGGCGTTGTCCGAATCCTGACAATCGACCGCCCGTAGTTAAAGCAACGTCCACCATAGATTGGCTTAAACCCGGTTCACGCGCTTGCGCTGAATCCACGGCGTCGCTAGCGGCGCTTTGAATTTGTTGATCGACATTTTGATATGCCGTTTCATCAATTACCGGCAAAATCGTGCAGAGGCAATTAGGGTGAGCAGGTGGTTCGGTATCTCCGGATGGAAATACATCGCCTAACGCCACTATCTCGCCATCATTATCAGCGCATATAGGGCAAGGATCAATTCCAAACCATTGAACGTTACCAATTCCCGCTTCTTGAAAAGTATTCATAGCAGAAATGTTGGTCGCCCGTGTCATTTCTGTTGTAGCAATCGTAAGGGCTTTAGACGGATCATCAATTACGCTTGCCACTCGATCAGTTATTTTAGTAAGAGATTCACCCTGCCTAAATCCTTCTGCCAATTGAGTGCCAATTTTATCCGCGCTATTTTTTAACGAATCGCTAGCCGTAAAGTTAGCCTGATCTAATAAAATCTTTAACCCGTCCGGCGCATTAAGAAGAGCCGCCGTTGCTTCATCCCCCGGTTGCCATCCAGCCCATATATCCGCGTTAGGATCTAAAGCAATTTCAGTAACGCTGGCTTTGACTACGGAAGTTTTAATCATTGATCTAGCCGCTTTATTACCCGTTACCCATCCTTCGGCAAGAGTTCTTTTAATAGCCTTTTCTAAAACACTAGGTCTAATTGGCACGTGTAATAACGTCCATGATCGCGCTCGCGCATTATCAGCCGTAGAGTTATCCGTTTTATCCGGATTTGAGGCTAAATATTCTTCCGCTATTTTTTGCGCATTAAAAGAAGTTTTAATTGCCGCGCGTATAGTTACCGCATTTTGGGCAGAGATCCGTCCCTTAATCTCTTTAGCCGCCCACACTTTCACGAGGTATAAGCAGAAATTAGATTACGCGCTAGATCAATGTCCCCATCTACTAAACATTTGTTTAACGCGTCGCCTACTATTGGATCGACATTATAAAAACGAAATGAACGATCTCTGATCCCTTTATCCAACCAGCGTTCAAAGCGCTCTAATTCACGTTTTTCAGCCTTAGACGGATTAGTAGCGGAAGCAGTTTCAATAGGTTTATTATCTGTCGGTTTAGCCTCTATTTGATCCGGATTTTGATCCAAATTTTCCGGTGCGCCAGCCGCTACGATTCCTTCCGGTGTAAAAAGAAATACGGAAGATCCGGCAACCAAAAACGGCATATCCGCTTCCGGAGTTTCCAAAAGTGGCAAACCAATTTCCGAACGTGATTCATTAATCGTTTTTTTACCCCCGCGTGTTTGAATATCATCGCGGTCTGCTGAATCTTTAGTATCTGTACGAGTAGATGGCATAAGAGTAAATTCAAGTTCGCGTGGCATACCTAAGTAAGTATATGAAAGATTTGTAATGGTCTTTGAAATCCAATTAGCAATTGGCATTAAGCCAATTAATTCTGCGCTTTGGGCTTCTCCATCTTGATGTCCTTTGCCGCCTAATCCGGTCTTAGGAGTAAATCCAATTTCCGTAGGCATGATTCCAAAATGTCCACATATTGAAGTTACTAGGTAATCGTCTAATACATCTTTAAAGCGTTCGCCGTAACCTTCAAACTGTTTAACAGTTAAACCGGCTGGCAATAACTTTGCGCGTACGCGTTGTTCCGTTTGACCCGATAGATCGTCATTGAGAATATTTTCATACGCTCTTAACAATTCCGGATTATTGCCAAACGTTGCTGCCGATTCAATAATCATTTCAGGCAATACGCCATCGGTATATTCAGCACGTAACCATTGCTGACGTTTTAAATAAAGATCCGCTAATGGCAAGCAACGCTCTACCGGAGAATATCCGTACACGCTGAATGTACGGCGATTACGCACCATATAAGCCAACTGATCTGCGCTAAATTCTCCATCAGCGTTTTCATCTTCTTGTGTTGCTGAAAATTCACTTCTTGGAAACCCGTACAAAATCTGCTGGTAAGCAGGAAATGGCGCCAACGGGCGCATACCGCGATCATCAAGTAATGGTTTAATAGTAGATCCGTCTAAAATTTGAAATCCATAAAGTTCGCCATTTACGGCTGGTTGAGGCCATATAGCCCACGCGTCTAACACTAAAATTTCTTCTAATGAAACCATGAGCCAATCAGCAAAAGTCATGCCGTTTGCTTTATCGGGAGTTTCCCAAAACGATCTTAATCGCGCGATCTCCGGATTAAATTTATCTCTTGCCATATCCATAGCGCGTAAACGATCCCCGCCCATTTCATCAGCAATACGTTCAGCCGCGCTTGGGGCAATAGTTATATCCCATTCTAAACCAATCATTTTATTTTTTAATACTTCAATACATCTGCGGACAATATCAATTTGATCTGCCGCGGCACGCAAAGTATCAAACGGGACTAATTTTGTCGCCGTAATATTGATATTTTGAGCCACTTGATATTCGTATCGACGCGGGTCAGGTCGCCCACGTTCCCCAACAGGGTTAATTGCGCCCGGCAATAAAGGATTACCCGGTCCAAACGGCACAGTAGGCGTTACTAAATCCCGACTTAACGGCACGGTTTCGCCGTATTGTTGTTGATAAGCCAAACTATTACGCATATCATTTTCAGTCATTGTCGTTGCGCCAGCAGGAAGTCTAGGAGATTTGTCTATTTGTTCGGCTACGGCTTTAGCAAAGCGATCTAATAGACCCATTTTGTAATTCCTATTCTCATGTTTAATGTATTGATAATCTTTTAAGCCCATGCACCAATTGAAGTAGCGGTGTTTGTTCCGATAGGTGTGAATGTAATAAATGAGTTAATACCGACAGTATTTGTGCCGCCGGGAGCAGCAGAAAATGTAATTGCAGGAATTACGGTTCCTGACGCGTTCACTCTAACAATTCCTTTTACGCGGAAATATGAAGAAGCAAGGGTGTTAGTAGCGTTCATTACTCCACCTGTTGCCGCAGTCCAATAAACGTTTTGTGGTGTTGCAAGCGTACCCGATACTGCTCCTACATAAGATGTTTCAAATGCCGCCGAGGTAAATGTTGCCGTACCACCGCCCACGATTGAAAATGAAGTTGTTCGAGTATTCGTAGTTCCTGTATTAAGAATAATAAAGGCTTCAACTAAGTAAGATGTACTACCCGAAAGAGTAAGCGCACCTGTTGTCGGAGTAGCAAATAATGGCTGGTTTGCGGTAGTGGCAGATGTTAATGATTTTGTTGCCGTATTAGAAGCAAGAAGTAAAGTTGATAATCCACCGCGACCATGCGTTGCGTTGGTTGTAAAATATATTTCATTTCCATCAAATTCTACTGCGCCAGTGGCGGGAGTATTTAAAATATTTCCACCAGTAAGATTTAATGGAGCGTATGTTGTTTGACCCGCAGTATGCGTATAACTACCTTTAAGGGTAGTTTTGCTATAATTGGTAGTGCTTGTAGCATTACCAAAAAGTATGCTACCGCCACCGCTTTGATTTGAAACTGGTCCTATTATGACTTGGCTTAAAGAAGTATTTGCACCAAAAACAACTGGGCTTGATGAATCTTTACCTGCAATAGCAGGTATAACTGCTCCCAAACCATAACTTGTAGAATTTATCGGATCATTAATCAAAAATGTTTCATACGCTATATCCCATGCACTTGCAGTATTTGTTAATGAAACACAAGTAAATTTTGTTCTGCTTTGAGCAATTGTATAATTGATAACACCTCCGCCATTTAGGTAAATTGCTGAAGTTGCAAGTCCGCCAGTTAAATTAACAATGGTAAAAGAATCACCAAGCGTTAAAGTGCTTGTATCTGGTAAATATACATTCCAAGCAGTACCGCCGGGGTTTCCAGTAAACCATTGATTTCTAGCAGACGCATTTGTTAAATTGTAATTTGTGCTTGAAACAGCAACTTGTGTTGCATAAGAAGGTGGAACAACAGACGAAATAGATATGTTGCCCGATGAATTGGTTTGAACCAAACCAGCAGCACCCGCTCCGCCTACTTTAATGTATGGTTGTAATCTATCTGCCCCTATTGTTCCAGCATTGATGTTGGTTGAAGCAAGCGCGCCGCCCAAGTACAAAATTCCACTAGATGAATTATCTAAATTTGGTGCAACAGAAACACTGTTTGAGGTCGTATTGTATAATATACGCGCTTCGTTAATTATATTGTCGCTCCAAAGTTGATAACTCGCTTTAGGCATTGTTGTAATAGAGCCTGGCATTGTAGGATTAGAATTAATAAAATTAAATCGGCTAGTCCATATTTGCCAGAAATTAGAACCGCCACTATTAGCAACAATAAGTCGAATACCGTAACCTGAAGTTGAATCAAGTTGAGCATACGTCGATGTTCCAGTTGAGTCTGTAATTATTATTGTTGGCAGTGCTCCGCTTGAATATGTTCCTGAAACATAAAATTCAAACGAGTCGCCAACAGTCATTCCTGTTATTAATGGCAAATTAATTGTACGAGTTCCTGAGCCTACAAACCATTCTTGCACTCTTGGCGATGCAGTTGTAAGAGTTGTAGTTCCTGTTGATATTGCGGTTGATACAAAACTAATAGGCGAAGATGAAGCAACCCACGCGCTTCCCGTGTACACCTGTAAAGAATTAGATGTTGTATTAAAATACATATCTCCTGCATTTAGCGTAGGCGTAGTTGGTGCGCTCGCTAAATACTGAATATTTACCGGATCTAACGCTTTCTTACTCATAGGATTATCCTAATATAACTACACGATAAGCGTTGGCAGATGGAGCGGTTGAGAAGTTAAGGGTTACGGTATTTGTTGTCGCTCTTAGGTTATCGACCATAACTTCCGATCCATCCGATACAGTATAAACCTGTACCAAAACATCTAAAGTTCCTAAGTTATGAGTGATTGTATAAGAAGTTGCAGATGTTGAAAGAGTCTGAGAAAACTTACGCGCTACCACCGTTGTATCAACCGCTACCGTACCGGTTGAAACCGTGATACCTGTTCCCGCTCCTACTGCCAATCCGCTTGATGTTGTTCCAAGCCCTGAGTTAGTAGCAAGCAAGATAGCCGCAGTAGCACCAGTACTACCAACAGTAAGACCGCCCGTAGATAATGGAGCAAAAGAAAACGCGCTACCCGCAAGAGTAATACCGTTACCTGCAGTATAAGTTGATCCTGATCCTGATTGCGTAAAGGTAAGTGAGTCTGTTCCTAATTTAATACCGTTAAGAGGCGTTGTAGATGTACCTGTTGCGGTTTCTACCCATGAAGTCGAAATGTTCGCTGATCCAAGAATAACGAAAATACTGTCGCCAGCAATTACTTGACCAGCAATATGGTTATCGTAATCTGTCGCGCGAGTCAATACTGTCGATACGCCCGTAGTTCCGGCAGTTGTTACTAGATAAATACCGTTTTGTAATCCAGCCACTTGGTTTTTAACTAATACGCGATCATTTAAAACAAGTACGTGTGTATCGATCGTTGTTGTTCCAGTAGCCGTAACTGTAAAGGTCGCTCCGACACCAGTTCCACCATCAGCGCCAGCAGATCCAGCCGCATAAGTACCAGTAGGCAAAGCCGCAGTAGTCGCAACTTGAACCGCACTATGTACGTTTAATCCGGACGCAACCGCGTCCACATAACTTTTTGTCGCTCCATCCTGAGCCGCAGTAGGATCAAGAAGGTTAGTAATTTTCTGAGAGTTGAAAGATACCGAAGCAGTAGGCACACCAAACGCAGATAACGCAAAGCCTGACGCAGTAAATCCGTGAGCGTGATCGCCGTGAGCCGCAGAAGTTGAAGTTCCAACTACGCCCGAAGATGTTGTTACCGATACCGGAGTGGTCGCAGATATTGCCACAGTACCGTGCGTATGGTCTGAGTGAGCAACCGTAGTAGCAGTACCGTCGGAAGATGTAGATCCATAAGAAGTTTGCGCCGTTACAGTTCCAAAGCCCGGTCCCGCGTGAGCGTGATCCGCACGAGCGTAGTTAGTGGAAGATCCATCAGCCGCGCTTCCCGCAATCGATACTGTTGTAGAAAGTCCTGAGCCAAACGCGCTCGCTTGTTGCCAAGTAGTTCCGTTTGAATAATAAATTAAAAAGTTATCGGTCGCATAATAAAACGTTCCCGCAGATACCGCAGTAGCCACCGGACGTGAAGCCAACGATCCGTAAGTGATCCCACCCGCTTCTGTCCAGTTAGTCCCATCGTAAACAAAAATAACTTTACTTGTGGTGTTGTAATAAATTTGTCCTGATACCGGAGAAGAAGGCGCAGTACCCAAGTTTTGGATACGAGCATTTTGTAATTCATTCTGAGTGAGATCAATCGGGGTCAGAAATTTACGTGCCATTTATTTTTCTCCTAGATTATGTAAGCAGTGCCACCGAAAGAAGCACTAAAAGTTATTACCATTTGATTAGAACTTGGATATGTATTTGTACCATCTACGCTAGTCCCACCGGAATCAATAACTACTGCCACCGGATGCTGATTAAGGTTATGGTCAATCGTCCATACATTAGACGGAATGCTTTGATAGTGAGTATAAAAAACGTTAGCAACGCTACCCGCAGGTCCTTGCGGTCCCGGCGTAGATACAACTAAGTTATTTAAAGTTTCTTGAACTACAACAATATTAGGTACGGAGTTCGTTACTACTACTGTATTTGTCACCGTGTAACCGCCGGACTTACATTAAACGTTCCCTGAATAAGACGAGTAATTACGTTTGTCGGAGAAGTAATCTCCATATCGTAAGAATAAAGTCCGTTAGTAATAGCCGCCGTTTGAGCCGCCGTCGCATGGATAGCAAACGTTCCCGTCGATCCCGTAATTGAAATTCCTGATGTATTAGTAAGAGTAAGCACGGCAGTTTTTGCCAACGGTGAAGTACGCACCTGTAATTTAGCCGTATAGCCCGTAACATCAATAGGTGTTCCGTTTGGATTCTCCCATTGAAAATTCACATACCAATCGGCACCCTGATCGATTACGGCGTTATAAGTCGTAGCCATTATTAACTCCGTAACTCTTGTAATTGACCGAATGTTGCGTTGCCCTGTTTTTTCTTAAACTGTGGAATGTTATTGACCACTATTCCCACTTTATTAGTAGGCAATAAAAACGCCAATAAATCCGATTCTTCCTGATCCGTATAACCTGCTTCTATAAGCGATTTCATACTAGGGAAAACTTCCGCGTGTCTATCGTTTTCTTTATCTATTAAATAATCTTGCTTGCCGCCCATTGAAAAGATTATTCGAAGATTATTTGGCAATTTTCCGGCTAACGCTATTTCCGCTTTTACCATTTCGACTTCTTTAGTATAAGCATAGAACATAACGTCCGGTATTTCTTTTGCGATCTTCCACCAATTCACGAAATATTCACGTGAAAAGAAATCCCCCGCGTCGTGAATCCGAACCGCTTTGCCGCCTTGATCTAACCAATCTTTAGCGAATTGATCCGGATATGGCAGATCTTTTGTTTTACCTATTGGTCTAAACTTTTTTGCTTTCAACTCTAAGATCATATTAACCATCCACAATTCCGGATCGTCAATAACTAATTGAAGATTACGCGCGTGAGCCTTTTTTACGTTACTAAAGTTATATGTTCCATTTCGCGCATAACATAATTGAGCGCAAGATCCGGCGTTAGGGCAAGTTAAAAACGTTTTACCATCTTCTAACCTAGCCGCGAGCGCAGGAATCGTCCACGTATAAATGCCATCTGCTCTTAATTCTGAATTCCCATTAGTTAGCAATTATTATCTCCATCTTTGACCCGCACTTAGGGCAAATTGTAGAGCCTTTTACTGTCGGGAATCTACAATTACTGCAAAATACTGCTAAAGACGCTAGACCCATCATTGATCCGGACGTTTCCGCTAATTCACTCATAGCCCATACGAGCGCGTCCATACGATCCGGAGAATCACCCGAATCCGGCACCCATTGACACATCTCATCTTCTAACCGTTCAAACCCGCCGACATGATGAACCCGTCCTTGTTCATATAATGCCGAAATAGGTTCAGCCCTAACTCTTTTTCCGCGCGAAGCCGTAACTTTAGTAACCGGAATGTTGGGGCTGACATTTCTTAAAAGAAGTTCGACCATATCGCCACCGTTATTGGTTTCGGCAATTATTCGATCTGCTTTCCAATCTTCATACGCACCTACCGCAACCTTAGCCCATTGTTCCGGACTAACGTGGCAGGTTCTATCATCTAAAACATAATATTCGTTATCGCTAGTCAATCCCGCAACTACGATTCCCGTATCGTCTGAATCTTCACCGGACGTAACCGCCGGATCGATACCTACGACAATTCTAATTAATGGCGGCAGATCTTCTTTCCTGATCCTTGATCTTTCGATCATATCCCGCGTCCATAACGCGCCTTCAACATCTTCTAGGATTTCGCCGTATAACTCTTGGCGACCCAATCGTGTTCCGTTATACCGTAACTGTAATTCAACTAGAGCAGATGGCGCTAGATTTTTTTCATTTTCAAAAGTAGATCCACGCGTAACAAGCGTAGTTTTTCTATGTACTAGATCTTGGATCAACTTGGTTGGGCGTGGCGTAGTTGTAACCACCGTTTGTGGATATTCGCCTAGACGCAATCCAAACTGTAACTGATCCCACGCGTCGGGTTTCTCCCACGCGGCTAACTCATCTAGCCAAGCCCCATGATGTTGAGGTCCACGTAATCTATCAGGCTCTTCTGCTGAGAATCCTTTAATCCTAGATCCATTAGGCAGAGTATAAGAATAATTTGTTCGGTTATAACTTTTTTCGTCGAACATTTGATAACGCTTTAATACTGAAACGATCCCCGATTCACCTTCAAAGCAGGTATCCCGAATATCAGCGTGGGTTCTCGCTACTACCGCCCACCGTGTCTTCGGTTTCGTTATTGCTTCGTTCACTATCCATTCCGCCCCGCAACGGGTCTTGCCCCATCCCCGCCCCGATAGGATCAACCACGTCTGCCATTGGCTCTCCGACGGAATCTGATTCGGTCGCGCTACCGATTTCCAATATAACCTGCTCGCCGTCACTATGTGATTCTGCGTCAGCGTTACCTTGGGCTTCGGCGATGAGATAGGCAAAGCGTCTAACTTGCTCATCTATATAACTCCCACCTTCGAATATTTCTACCCGATTCTCCGTTTTAACGGGCGCGTCCAACCCTAGAAGTTTAGCCTGTCGTTCAAATAATTTTAATAAAGCCATTAACGCTGGAATCTCACCGCGTAACGCTTTTGTCCATACACCCGCTATAAGCCTCTCTAACCGTGCTTCGGCTAGATCTCGCTTCCTATCTATCGTTTCCTTTGGGTAACGCTCTAAAGCCCGTTCGTAGGCGTGATAAGCACCCGATGGAGAAGCATAACCAACTTCTTTGGCGATTACTGCATACGTAACACCCATTTGGCGCAGATCCGCTACTTTGCGCTCTTTTTCTAAGAGTTCCCATTCGATCTGTTCCGGTGTTTTTTCAATAGGTTGATCGGGATTTTCAACGTTTTCCATTAAACACCCGGTATCGGTGGATATAAACGCGGGTTAGTTGATCGCTCCGGCGTCCACTTAATTACCTTTGATCCCCATTTTTTAGTAAAGATTTCGGCTTGTTTTTTTTCTTCCGCCATATTCCTATAAGTAGCACATCCACCCGCTACATCTAAATGTCCGGCTTTATAGTAATTACGATTAATTCTTAATACCTTATGAAATTTATGTAAGTGTTGAAGAAATATATCGTAATCTTCTTTTAAGCCTAATCGCATATCGTAACTAATGCCGTCGGTTTTCTTTTGTACGCAGAAAGTTCCAAGCACCGGAGAAGATAACGCAATAGGGGTGTACTCACGATAAAACCGTGGGTCAAACGATACGTTCACTCCCCATAGATTTGTACCAATTTCTTCGGCTAAGTTACATCCCATTTCTAGGAAATCCATAAATTGATCTCTATCGTAAGGCATCCAATTATCTTTATTTTCCGCTTTACCAAAATATCCAAATTCTTCTACATCATCATCCATCATTATTACCCATTCACCATCACCCGCTTGATCGAGAATGTGTTGGCGAACTTTAGCCATATTACCGCGAGTTGAATCCGGCAAAACCAAAATGTTTCCACCTTGATCTTTTTTATAATCTTCAACTTCAAATTCATGTACGGCTAATGTAATATCAAAAAACCAATTACGGACTTTTACATCCTTTGATCTTTTATAAGACGGACTAACTATTAACATTATTTAACCGATCAAGAATTGGCGTTCCCGCAATTACTCTACCGATACCAGCGCGAGAAAAACCAGCGCGAGAATCCCAAGCCTTAACAGTTTTAAGATCAAAAGTTGTTATTGCTGATTGCCAATCTAACGCATTATCAAAAACTAAAATTACATAATTATTTTCTTCTCTTAATGCTAAAGAAAATTCTATGTCAGGTCTTTCCTCTTGTTCTACTCCCGCAAGTTTTTCTAATTCTTCTATATCTGATTGACTATATCCCGTACCGCTAAAATTTTCTAAATCCTTCAATAATTCCTTTAAATAATCATCATTGTACTCGCCTAAATCATTGGATCTATTATCAACTAAAACAATTTTTAATGCCGCTTGATCGTCGCAATCAATAATTACTGCGTCGATTTCTTCCCAACCTAATTGAGTTGCCGCTCGCAATAAGTGATTACCCGCTAAAACATAATTAGTTGATTTTTGAACTACAATAGGACGATATTGTCCATTAACTTTTAAAGATTCCATTAATAATGTAACGTTACCGCGTCGCGCATTATTAGGATATTCTTTTAAATCTTTTACACTTATTTTTTTAGCGTCCATTTTGTCCCCTAAGTTAGCCCCACCCTAGCGAGAGCGGCAGATGGGTAGCCTACAACGATTTAACAGGGGACGCTATTAATCGAGGTTCATCAACTAGGGCGGGAAAGATTTAATCGATCATCTAATAAATCATCGATTTCGTTTAATATCAAAATACGCCTACGAGCGTTTAACTTTGGATCTATTAACAATTCACGCAGGTACGATAAAACATTATCTATTTCTTGCGCAGTTGGTTCTGAAACGGAAATCATTAGGAATTCTCTCTACTAAGAGCCTTCCCAAGTATGCGTCACCCATCATAAGGAATTATGTAACACTTATGTCAAATTGGCAAGCGGGGTTTTGGTCTATGTCGCCGACCGTAAGCCTTTTCAAGATCTACAAATAGATATTTTTGATTTCTTTTTTTAATTTTATCTTCCCTGATCCACCTATAAATAGTTACGATAGATACTTTAAAAAACTTAGAAGCGGTCTCAATATCAATTAGAAGATTCAAGCACCTTTCCTAACCATCGCCATTTAGTGGATTCCCATACCGTACCGCATGACCCGCATTGTATATTGCCTAACGATTCTAACACCTGTGGGGCTATTCGTAAGGTATAGCCGCAGGGTTTTTCTTCCTGATCTAATGTCGGACATATCCCGATGGTAATTTCATCGCTTCTATTGCCCAACGTATTTTGAATTCGATTGTAAATAGCAAATAGATCCGTAAGGAATTGTTCTCCACTTTCGTAATTTTGCGTTATCCACTCCCAATTATGAACGCAATATTCCACCGATTTAGTAATCTTTTTTTCGCTATTGCCTCTAAATACGATTGTAGAATGTCTTTGAGCCGTCCGGATTGCCGATTCATGAGCGTAAAGCATATTTTCTATATCGCCAGCCCTGAGATACAAAACTTCCAATCTCACCGGTAAAGGCGGGGTTTTTGTTCCTTGAACGCGCTCCCCGTAACCTTTAACCGGAATCATCTCATGTTCTAATGCTAAATATAGGTTTGGTAATTCTTGGATGTTTGCCGAACCACGCGACCAGCAACGATCGCAGATTTTTTGATTAGATTGGCGTCGGCAAACAAAACATTTCATTTATCTTTTTTACCGCGTTTATCCCTACGCTCTTTATAGGCATAGACGGCTTCTTTATCATAATAAACCTTACGCCCATCTTTTTTAACCCATTTAATATTGCCACGATGTTGAATTTGGTGAAGGTTATTAAATCTAATACCAAGCAATTCGATTACTTCTTTAGCAGATAGTAATTCTTTTTCATTTTCTACCATTCGAAGTCTTCCCCTGTCTGCTTAGTTGTTGATCGTCCGGATTTTTCTACTTTAGGAATTATGCCTACTGAATCAGCGCGAATTTCCAAACCTTGTTTTTGTGCGCCAGCCTTATCGATATATGAGGAAATTTTTAACTTCCCAGTAACTACTACTCGATCGCCTTTTTTAAATTGATCTACTGCCGCTTCCGCACTTTTACCCGCAATACTTACTTTAAACCAAGTTGTTTCTCCATCCGACCATTCGCCGGATTTGCTTTTTTCTCTCGGAGTATAAGCAACAGGAAAAGAGGTTACGGAAAAAGTATCAAAAAACTTTATTTCCGGATCTTTACCAATAATTGCTACTACGTTTATTTGAGCCATTTTGTCCCCTAGTCTAGTTTTTCTGTTGAACCATCTTCCGAAAATCTTACTATATTTCCATCCGGCAAGTGAATTGGGTATTCCGCCGGATCAGCCCACGACGGCACCATCCAGCCCTTGATCTTAGCGTTTTCCGGATTTGAATGAATACTCTCCGTGCCTAAATTGTGGCATTTATGATGTACGACCATGAGGTTAGCCACGCTATCTACCCCACCCCTAGATTTTAATTTCCTATGGTGTAACGCCATGTCTTCCCCGCGCTGACCGCATTTTTCGCAAAATCCTTTAGCCCTGTCTAAAACTATTTCAACAATTTTCTTATCCACGTTTCCTCTGTTCAAAAATAATAAAAGGCGACGCAGTATATGGATCTACTTTTGCCGCAATTTCCAACGCTTGTTCAATATTTGATCCCGCGTGAATCGCCCCAATCGCCACCGATGAGCCATGTCCCACGCCGTAAACTCCGGATTCATCTAACATAACCGAAAAATCGTCCGATATATCAAAAACTTGTCCACCTACCGCAATCAAAAAAGCAAAGTTTGGATCTTTTTCGCCCTCTGTTTTTTGCCAATCATATTGATTATCTCTGAAACATTTTTTGAGAGAGGGAATCACCTTTGAAATCATAAAGTGGTAAAGATCCCTACGATCCTCTGCCGTTGGTCTTGGCGGATTCCATATATGTTGAGCAATATCACAGGCTTCGGCAAGTCCGCTACCACCAATTAAATAATTATTACGCTTAGAAATTTTAGCAATAGTAGGATGGCTATACTTACGATCTCCCGTGGTCAAACTATCAGCGCCCATTACCACGCGATCTTCATATTGAATCGCTACTATCGTTGTCATTTTTTATTTTTCGGATCGTTTACTAATACGGATCGCAATCCTAGAAGGCGAATAACCGTCGATTGTTTTGCCGGTTTTTTTTGAAACTTTTTTGATTTTTTTCCAAGCCTTGCCATTAGGTCGATCATCGTTATGTCCCCCGCTTGATTTACTTTTGCTTTTTGCCATACCCCGTAAGATAGCAGAAATCCCCGCTTTAACACGGGGATTTCTAGGCGCAGGGAAAGAAAGGGGCAACTCTCAAACCCGCGCCTCTATATGCTAGCACACTTGTCCCGACGGAAAGGTTTACGTCTAGTGCGCCAGCAAATTAATTAGTTACGGTTTCTTTTTTAGTGATTTTGTAACCACCGTAAGAAAGCGCATAACTCCAACTTTGACCTTGGGTTTTATGAAGGTAAATATACAAACTATCAATATTTTCAGCCTCATAAATCATTTTGCCTTCTTTAATTAATTGAAACATTACTTTTCCCCCTTAATAAATAGATAAAAACAAACAGACGCGCCAACCCATAACAAGGTTATGGGCAGACCGGATAGATAAGGATTCAAAATTCCCATTATTTTGTCACCCACTTTTGACCGGTAACCGCATTAATAACCTTCACGCCTTTTCCAAAAGCGGCAGACATTTCCATTTCGTTTTCTTCTTGGATCATTTTTTCGATCCATTTTTCTTTTTCTGACTTTTCCATTTTTGCCCCTTCTTGTTGGTTTCCCTTACTATCTAAAAGTATCGGAAAGCGTAACCTTTGACAAGCGCCAAGCGCCACGCTTTCGATACATGAACCACATCTACTTAACTATTTCCTGCCATTCCTTACCGCCAAAAGCAACGTTTACATAGCAACTTGCGTAATACGCAACATCGCCAATATCGTGTGCGTAAACGTCCCTAACTTCTCCCTTTACCGAACGATCTCCCGCGCGACTATAAACACGCTTCACGTCATAAAGATCCAAGAAGTTCAAATCGATCTCGACGCTATATCCGTGACCGACTTTCAAAGTAATTCCGGATTCCCTGACTTCAAAACGTCCACCGGAGATTGCCATTACATTCATTTTTCCAATTTGAGCGACTAATTCTTGAGCGTCGCATTTACGATACCCACGCTCTTCGGCTTCTTTCGCCATATCAGCGCGAGCCATTTCTTCATTAATTTGTTTTTTTAAAAACTGCTGATATTGCTTGATTCCTTTATTAATTCCTTCACGGTCGAATATTGATTCTTTCATTTTTTACCCCTTTCGTGATTCGGACTTTCCGGTCACGATCTAAAAGTAGGGCTAAACCATAACCTTTACAAGTCTGAAACCCGCCTAGTACCAATTATTTTTTAAGTGAAAATTCCACGCTTGGCAGGGCGTTTTATAACGATTCGTTATATATTTTAATCCTTGTTGAATCTGACTTTCAACGGAAATTTTAGGATTCATTCCTAAGATCTGCGGAATCCCGCCAGCATGGAGTTTAAGACCGTTTTGGCGAACCGCCGTATGGTTATACGCATTAGGTCGCCAGTTGCTCTCAGCCGTCCACAGAAGCCTCAAACAAGTCCATTGAGTAGGACTTTTAATTAATTTACGCGCGTGAACCATCGCAAAAGCAGGAGTTCGTTTAACAAACCCCATTTGATGTAAAGGCGCGACCGCTTGCGCTGGCGTCGCTAACAAGATCCCAAGCGTCAAAACGCCGACTAAAAAAGATCTGTCTAAACGGTTCAGGCGTTGCCTGTTTCCCCGTTCATCTGCGCGATCATTTTGTTGCTCCATTGGTTGAGATCATTTCGATTCTCCCTTCGGTTTTTGTCTTTCATTTATAAGGGTACAGACAGGGCAGTCCAAGTTCAAATCCCGCCACGCTCCACACTTACATCTTTTAATTGTATCTTCGGCTATTGCCCGTCCATGAATTGTGTACCCCAATTTATCCACCCATGAATCATCGTGTTCCGGATTTCCGGCTAATCTTACGCTTTTAAGCCCATCCATCATTAATGCAACTTTAAACGGCGGTATATCTTCAATCTCTAATAACGCCCCCCATATTCTGCCAATCTTACGAAAATTAGGCAAAGCGTCACCGTAATCATCTTGTCGATTAGCAAGCACATCGTTTACATCGTTTACCATTCTAACGCCATCCAAAAAGGATAAAAATCAAAAAGGATTAAATTTTGATGAGCCATAATGCCCACAGTAAATATTTTAAAATCGCACCCAAACGCAAAGTGAAATTTTAGATAATCTTTATAAAAGAATAAAATTCTTATTCCTTTTTCATATTTTTTTATTTTAAATTTAATCATTATTTACACCCATAACAATAGTAAGGCGTCCGGATCTCGGACTTTGGTATTATAAATTCTTTTGAACATCTAAAGCATTGAACTTTTACTCTTATATTCATTTTTGTCCGCCCCATCCCCCGCCACGAAATATGGCTGGCGTGGCTTGAATTACTTTTTTCATTTCTGTACCACATAACGGGCAGTTAGGAATCGTATCATCGTAAAACCCTTGTTGAACTTCAACAAACGATTTATCGGAATTACATCTAAATTGGTAAGTTGGCATATCCCCCCCCTATAAAAATAATTCGCCTTGTAAATGGGTAGAAATTTTCCATACCGTACATTCGTTTGCGCTTTCATTTTTACGCGTATGTCCGGTTTCAACAAGAAGTCCATCTAAAACCAGCGATCGACGTGCCGCGCTGACGCTCTGATGTTTAGCCCGTAAGATATTTTCTAATTCAAAATCCGCTAAACCGCCGTAATTCATAATCGTGTCATATATGATACGACGCATAGTTCCGGATCTAGGCAAGACTTTTTCAGCCGCTTTCCTAGATGTTTCGCTTGCGTTATGCGCAATCAAAACGTAATTATCGTCTATCGATCTCATTACATTTGCCCCATTTCTTTCATTAATTGATCCAACTGTTCTTGCAAGTTAAATTCTACAACTTCCCTACGCATATCTGCTGTAAGCAACATCGACATTTGAGGATTAAAATCGACAGGATGTAAATACAAAACATGGTTATATATTGCTTCCGGAAGATTAATTTTAGGATTGTAAAGAATATAATCGTCACATCCCTCATAAGGGCAGATCCATCTCGACCCACCGCCATCATTTTTCCGCCACCAAGCCATATTATTTTTCTGTTAGCGTTTTTTTAAATCGATCCAACGCTTCACGCGTAAGTTTTCCAACCGATTCCATAAAGTCTAAAGCAGGTACGGCATAAACCAAGTGATTGCCATCAACAAAAGTAAGTGTCGGCGTAAAATTTTCATCCCAAACCACTATCACCGCGCAATCATCGCCAGTAACTAAATTAGGAAACGTAACGGTATGCGGTACGCCTTCTTTTTCAGCCTTACGTTTAAATTTTCTGTTCATCGGTAATCCTATCTTCCAAACGCATTAGTTGATCTGCGATTATAGTCATAATCAACGATCCAGCAATTATTACCCATATCATTTTAGCCCCCTTACGGTTAGTTGTGCTTCTTCTAACGTTTTATACTCTCCTGTTTTACCGTGTGTCCCGATCATTTTGTCCGTTTTAATGAATCTGATCGTGAACGATTCCGGCACTTTTATCGATCCTACGCTTAGGCTCTCTTTGGTTATGAAATAGATTCCCCCATAAACCGCCGGATCTGCCACTTGGCAATACCATTGATTACGAAAAAACTTATGCCCAATCGATTCGTTTGCTTCTTGGATTTCATTTATTGTTTTATACATTTTCCCCCTTTATTAATTTCCAAACTGCGGTTCGCGCGTGTGCGTACGTTTTGTAATCTTCAATATGCACGTTCCCTGACGATTGATGTCTTTCGCCCATACACCACCATCCATCGTCGGATTTAAATACATAATATTTGCCATCCGGAGATTCATAATAACCCGCTCGAAAACGTTTTAGATTAAACACTTCATGTTTTATTTTTTTCATTTTATCCCCTCATCGATTCTTTATAATCTCTTAAACACGATTCACACCAAACCGCGCCTTCAAATCTAACCGGATTTTCTTTACAGATTTCACATTTCATTATTTTGCCTCCACTTTATTTTTATCCCGAACACATTTATCGCAACGCCATTCGATTATTAACGGTTTAATTGATACGGCAGTTTTCATCCAACAAGTTAATTGTTGGCACGTGTTGCACCAAAGTAACGCAGTTGATTTCATTATTTTGCCTGTTGATTTCATTGATTTGCCCCTTCTTTTTGGAATCCGTAACTTACGGCTGGAATAAATTGTGAGTTTAGATCTATGAAGTTCATAAAGAATCTTGGTTGAAACTTTACAAAATCACGCCCCGCAATTACTGCGTAAGCATAAGCCGCTTCGTAGATTGCTTGCTTTTGTTCCTGAGTTCCCGCTTCACGAATCATCGAAACAAATTTATTTCCAAGTTCCATATTGCTTTTTGGTTTCATTTTATGCCCACTTACTATCATTAATTTCAATATTTAAGCAATCAACGCAAACGATTCCCATTATTTTATGAACGTAAGCGTAAACACCCTGATATTTGTCCCCGCAGTTATTACATTTGTAATCATTCCATTTGATTATTGATTTCATTTTTTTACCCCTTTCATATCCGTAAGGTATCAAGCCGCAACTTGAACATTCAAGCCTGACGCTTGGTACAACTTGATTAATTTTTTGATTTTTGCTTCGGTCAATTCGGCGTTTACCAATTCTTCGCCGGATTCAATTTCAATCAACTTGAACAATTGCTTTGCCATTTTATTTTGCCCCCTCTAATTGGTTATATAATTCGGCTTTTACTGCACATTTTTTTGAACAGTAACTTCCTGCAACGTCATATACCGACCACATTTGCACTACGCAATTTGAACTTGGTATTTCTTTCCCGCACTTACTCCAACAACATTTTCCCAAGTCCCAGTTTGCTTCTTTAATCATTTTTTGCCCCTTTCGTAATCGACCGATCTGATCTCTTACGATCTAAAAGTATCACTTTCCGTAACCTTTACAAGTACCCCCGTAAGAAAATTAAAAAAAATTTTTTAAAATAGCCCCTTTTTCGATTCTTCCTCTACGTCGGAGATCTCCACATAGGTCTTATTCGCCCCATAACGCTTGCTAGCGACGATTTCAACCACTTGCCCATCATCTATATACGCGACCCCTGATAACGCGTCTAAGACGCTCCTAATCAGTTTATCAAGGTCAGGCGGTTTAGACGGATATGTCCGTTTTACACTCTTTGGTTTCTCTGCGGTGAATTCAATCTTCATCCTTACCGCTCCTTCGAACATCTGTTCGATATGACGGGACGCTTCTAACGCTATCGCTGATCTGTAATAAATTAATTCTGAGCCGCGAGCATGAAGCACGTGACCATTAATAACTTTCATCGATCCCTGCGGAATTGGTTTCATACCTTCCACAGAAAACGTAATCATTGAAGTATTGTAACTTTATCTTCTTCCGGAATGAAAACGTATTTCTTTACCCCGTGATCTTCAACGTAAGTATTAAAACCCGTAAGATCTTTTTCGATATACGCAACTATTACCGGATGGTTATTAATTACGATTTCATCTCCGCATTGAACTAGAGCAGGACTTATTTGTGTCATGGATTACACTCCTTTCCTTACCATAAGGGTTACACATTATGAAAGGTTACGCAACTTGTCTTTTAGGTAATCAGGCATGGGTACGGCATTAGGCTTACTAAATTCTTCCGGATCATACTTGGGCGGTACTCGCGTCGGAATCGCCTTTACTTGGATCTCGGCTAACGTCCTATTGGCAATCATCAAGGTATTTGGCGTAAGAGGCATACCATCCTCTGCTACGATCGTAACCAATTCTTTTAACCGCTCCGGATTAGTAACCTTTAACGCTAATTGAATCTGACCCGCAATCATCCGCCCCGTAGGTTTTAATATTCCTTCCGGCAACTTATCGAAATAGAGTTTTACAAGATCTCTCACGGTCGAACCGTTAGGTTCGAGTCCTTCTAGGTTCTTCTTAGATAGTTCTTCTAAAGAGATCGGATTATCCGACTTCGGGAAACCGGAATCCGGAAACCCGACTTCGGTGTTTTGTGGAATGTCGTAAACGTAACTACTTGTGGAAAACTTCCCTGAATCATCCTGAGTTTTAACCGTAACCATATAGTTACATTCCCGCAACTCTTTTAACGCCGTTAGGATCGCTTCTCGCCCCTCTTTACCGGATCTCGATAACGCTTCTGCCGATACCCGCCAATTATCCGGACGGCTAAGAATATCCAACAGAATTCCACGCGCTCGATAGGAAAGTCTTTCATCCCTCAGCACCTTATTTGAAACGATCGTAAAGTTAGATTCTTTTCTCGGTGAGCGAATAATGCTCATCTAGTCCCCGTTCATTGTATTAATAATCAAACTAATCGGAAAATTTAAAATTATCAAATCGCTAAAAAGTTTTAAAGCCTTTGGATCTTTCATGCGCTTCTGTTTTAACAAGTCCCTTTCAAATTCCGTAACCCCACCAAACATTCCATATTTTTCTTTTTTAAATCCGTAACTTAAACATTCTTTCATTATTGGACATGCAAAGCAGATCCGCCGGAGATCGTTTAACTCCATATCGATTAAGCCTAATTCATCATCGCGCATATAAAAAAGATTTGTATCCATCCCCGCGCATAACGCTTCTTTAGCAGAAATTACTTGCTTGGACATCCCACCTGCCCCGTCGGATCGTAAAAGTCACAATAATTTTGACAATAAAATCCAGTTTTTTCCGGTGCTGGCGCTTCATCTCGATTACGTACATCAGCAAGCCAATCTAATCCCGCTTGCGCTAACTTAGGATCGTAATCCGCTTCCCACACCTTAATCTCATCCATCTTCCCATCTCTAGGAATTCCAACCAACGCAACCTTTTTTACATCGTAACCATTTTCTTTGAGCATATATCCGTAGAGTGATACTTGAATTTTTTGCTGACGGTTTGGAAACTTTTCTAAACCTTTGAGAGTTGTAGATTTCCAATCCACCACTTGCCCTGTTGATTTAATATATAAGTCCACGTGTCCTTTTAATTCCGGCACTCTAAAACCTTCTTCAATAAGAAAGTCGTCCCCAAACGGATCAGCCACTTTAATTGCTTCCGCCATGTGAGAATGAATTGCCGTGCCTAAAATTGCCGCAAGTTTTTCAGTTTTAAAATTAGTCTTAGGCGTTTCCTTGATTATGTGCCACGCGCTACGCCGACACCCGCCAACGCTAGACGCGCCTATCTCGACTTGTAGAGATCTATCGCGCCCGTTATCGTCGGCTACCAGCGATTTGCTGACCATTTCATAAAGATTCATTTTCTCCCCTTTAAAATACTTCTTAATGGATCTGTATGTTCACACTTATAATTTTCGTGTTCCGTTAATTTCTTTTTATTGTTAAATGCGCCGTCGCAATATTTACAAAAAAATCTATTACGGTTAAACCATAAATCAAATTCTCCCGCAATATGAATTCCCCAAAAGTGAATTTCTATTTTTTTCATACCAACTCCATGCTTGTTCGAACAGATGTTCCAATCGAACGAGCAATATCCACTTGGGTTCTAACTTTTTGAACGTTAGCCCTTGCCGCTTTTACGCTGACTTCCGCCACCGCAACGCGCATATATAAATCTTCATTATCTATTAACGCTTGATCGTCCCGCATTTGTACGGTCATTTTTAAGTCCGGATGGCTATTTTTTAATCGACTTTTAGCCATTGAGATTTCTAATGACGCTTTAGACGTGTGGTATTCCTTCTCGCCTTTGATTAATTCTTCATTCGTTTCATCAACTTCTTTAGACAAGTCATATAAACGATTTTCAATTTTCTGCGGAGTCAGCATTTTTTACCACCCTTAATTTGTTTTCGTTTGACTTCTCCCGTGATTTTTCTTCTTCTATCTGAAATACGCGCCACGCGTCCGACATGATTTCCGAATCATCCGGCACGATCTTCACTCCCGCTCTACCTAAAATTTTCATAAAAGTAGTGGGAGTCAATTTAAAATCCGGAGCAACTATTGTTGCTAAAGAGATTTGTTGGTGCACCCCCATAATTCGACCGGAGTTACCTTCTAAATGTTCCGGAAACTCACTCATGCGGATTTTTCCAATTCTTTTTTACGCTTACTTACCAGCGCGTTTACCGTCTGACCGTTTACAGGGACATTCTCTAAATTAGCCCCCTTTACACCCGCGTAAAAGTTTTTCAGTTCTTCTACTGAGGCAATCTCCGGAATTTGTTCCAAAGCCGCAACTACCAAAGCAATAGTTTCTGTTGGGTATTCAATTACTTCCGCTTTCGCCGTAATTGCTTCGCCTTCCATTCGCGCCACCTTTTCCATTTCTTCACGGCTAGGGCGAGTTTTTCTTGGATCCGATCCCTGATAACCCATATCGGCTAATGCGCGACCTATTGCGCTCGTAGCGCAGTTTTCTAAGGCTGAGGTTTTGTTTACATTTGAAGATCCCACAATTTCTTCTGCAAAATCTTGAGCCTTTAAAACGTCCCCGATCCACGCTTGCGCTCTAACTATATACTGAAGTGGTTTTCCTTCAGCATTTCGCTCTACGTGAACCAAATCCGT
>JGI24890J29729_1000202_pt1 | contig 45461 bp, 63 predicted proteins | sample FreactcultureFD7_FD_29729 | JGI IMG/M metagenome (IMG submission 29729)
AGCCATTCGTCCCGCGTTGATTTTCTTGGTCTTGCCATTTATTTTCCACCTCCTCTGGTGTGCGACCAAGACGGCTGCGGAAGGCTAACCTTTACGCCCCGCTCCTGGTTCATTCGCTTGATGAAAATCCTTTTGATTCTGTCGTAACATGGGGAGCGGTCGCGCTCTCCCATATTCCGGCCTATAAGCCAGTCTGAATAATCCCTGTCCGCTGAAAGCGCCATAAGGCAGCGCTTAAACTCGTCTTGCTTTATATTGTCCCAGCGGGTATTTGCGTGAGCACCCTCGTCCAATACGCAACGCCGGTAAAGCCACATGCAAAGGCACAAATTCAGCGCACTCCACAAACGATGGTATTCCGCGTCTCGACCAAAGGCTACAAAGCACATCTGCAGAAACTGAATCATCACCTCCGTGTCCTTGACCGTCATGACCGCCGCCTGCACCGTGGCGCTGCCGATCAACTGCGGAACCTCACGGCCCGACCCAGACCAAGAACGGATCGCAACAGACATACTCAACATCGGAGCGCTGCCGGTATTTCTGCGCACCATATCGTACCCGACAAATGAGCACTTTTCTCGAATCAACTTCAGGCTGACGGTGCCAGCTTCCAGGCCTCGGAGAATGTCATCAGGGTTTAACCGCACAAGTTGACTATTCAGCCGGACAAACTCTTCTCCCATTTCGGCCATTGAATCAAAATAATGAATTCTGACATCAGCCAGGCCATCTTTCAGCCCTGAAATCAGAAAAGAATGCCGCCTGTGCTGTCCGTCGATCAGGTACGTTTCACGACCGATAATACCGAGCGTGACAACTCCGGGCCATACGCCACCATCGCGCTTCATCTCCTCTGCGAGATCGACAACCTTCCGGTTTTCCTTAATAGGTCGCTGAAACTCCGGGCGCTTCCAGCTCTGGACGATCTCTGGCGTTACCAAAATGGTGTCCATCTTGGCCTTTGACGCTTTTTTAATCGGTACTGCTTGACCCATTTTTCCTATCCTTTCTTGGACCCCGAAGGGCAGCATACGTCGCGTGCCAGGTATGCCAGCCGGTGGGAGGCCACCGCCGAAGGCGATGCCACGCGAGCTTTTAGAACGGTACGTCGTCGTCGGTTATTCCTGCGCCCCAAGCCGGATGCGGCGGTTCTTCTTCAACCTTCCGTTGCTTCGGAGGCTCTGGCGCACGGTCCTTCACGCGCACATAATCTACCGGCGTTGGTGCACGCATACCCTTGGCCAGCTTCATCACGCCGCCGACGTTGGCAAACGTGCCTCCGCGCGATCCAGTATTATGTACCACATTCAGCAGGCATCCGGTTCCGATGCACGTTTCTGTATCGAACCCAAAAAGTTCCGTTGGAGTGAAAGCCCGTCCGCGCCATCCCTCCAGCGCCTTGCGCAGTTTTGCTTTCTCATGCAGGCTTGCTGTGTAATCCTGCTTCAGCATGTAGGGCTTGCCGGTGTTGTCCTGTTCGTCGATCTGCCATACGAACCGAACCATCTGTCGATCCGGTTGGTCTGGGTCAAATCTGTTGCTTACCATACCGAGGTCGATGACATCCACGCAAACCGCCGCGAATGTACCTTCCGGCGCGGTGGCAAATCTTTCTTCCGGTGCTTTGACTATCACGCTACCTTCTTTCCGGCCACGGCATGCGCGGCCTCCTTCTGTTTCCGTCTCACTTCGTTTACCTGTTCCAAAACCTGCTCGTAGCACCATGCCGCCGCATCGGCGCTCACGGCATCAGCCTCCGCTTCGTCGCACGAGGACTTGTAAGAACAGAAAAAATCGACGCTCTCATAGTTGCCGAGGTTGTATTTTCGGCTGGCGCTGCGAACGATCTCCACAGTCTTGCCGGTTGGCGCAGAACCGGCCACAGGTTTTCCGTCTGGTCCGTAGATCGCTGTCATCGCCGCGCCCTTTCCATTTCCGATTCGCCGCCGCTCAGAATGGCTTCCCACGCCGGGGCCTTCACGCGCTGGTACTCAGCCCACGCCGGGGCCTTCACGCGCTGGTACTCAGCCCACGCCGGGGCCTTCACGCGCTGGTACTCAGCCCACGCCGGGGCATTCACGCGCTCGTACTCAGCCCACGCCGGGGCCATGGATGGCAACGTTTTTGCTAGCCATTCCATATCGTCCAGCCCGTTGCTGCGGAACACGTCCAGCACGTCAAAAATCTCATCCATGCCCCGGCCCGGATATGCCGCCAGCAGCTTCTTCCAGCCGGATTCGCAGGGTTTGTGGCTCCTGATCTCGTTCAGCGTGGTAGTGTATTTCATCGCGCCCTCCTCACCCCGTAATCGCCGCTCAGCTTCAGGCTGTATCCGCGCACCGCATCCTCACTGCGCTGGTCCCGCTCCATCTGATCCAGCCGCGCGGCTTCTTCGATCTGCGCCGGGTGCTGCGGGCAATCGGTAGTGTGCGCCGGCGCAAACTCCGCGCAGTGTCCGCACATCGTCGCGCACTTCGCGCAGGCCGGAGAGCCGTCCAGCGTTGCGGTTGCGGGCGCGGCCTCTTCGCAGTAGCCGCACGGTTCAGGAGTCGCAATGGCCGGGGCGAAGCCGTTCAGGATCGCCCGGAATGGTTGGGCTACGTGGGCGTTCATGCCTTGCCGCCTTCCGGGGTGTATGCCGGGAAAAACGCTACCGGATCGAGGGCATCAATCCGCGCTACGGTGTCATTGCCAAAAACGCACCACGTTGATTCGTCCGGAAGCGGGCGGTCTATGTAATCGCGCAGAATTTCGATAGAGCAAATCTGGATCGCCTGCTCGTATCCAGGGCCTAAGCCGCCCAATTCAATGGTCCAGATAGACTCTCCGCGATCCCACGCGCGCAGCCTCTCCGTAATTTCTTGTTTCGTTTGTTCGGTCATGTTGTGCCGCCTCCCAGCGACAAGACCAATTTAGCACCTTTCGCGCACGTGCGCAAGTGTTATTTTGCGGTCAGCAGACCGGCGATCGCCTGCGACACCGAAACCTTCTGACGCGCGCATTCCTGTTTCGCCGCTTTGATCGTTTCCGGCCGCAGGAACACCGTGGCCCGTACACCGCCGGCGGTCTTTACAGCCGCCAGCTGGCTCCGGTTGCCCGGCTGGAACCTGGCTTCGATTACTGCCGCTATCCGCGCCGAGACGGATTCCCCGGCGGCCGCGGCGTTTGCCCTGATCGCCTCATATTCGGCCCGCGGAACCATCACAGAAAAACGCACCGCTGTTTTTTGTTTCATGCTCTCGATTCTAGCGCACATGCGCATCTTTGCGGTACGCCTGGGCGATAAATCGGCTCAGCGGCGGTCCAGCCGCCCAAACCGCAAAACAGGTCGATAGCTATCATTCGCACAATCCATACTTCGATTCACAGGATTCCCGCTCATGCAGGATCGGAAACATCTGCTGCCGGCCCCCGCGAGATGTCCGAGCCCATTCCAGCACCTGGTCTATGGTGTTTGTATACATTCCTGGCACGCATGGAGAAAAAAAAGTTCGCCCTGTCCGTAATTCCAGCCCGCGTACCTTCTCAATCATTTCCGGTCTGCGGATGTCCCAGTTCAGAATATCTTCTTTGCCGCTGTTGATGCAGGGCGCACAGCCGACCCTGTTGAAACCAAGCGCATAGAGAGGGTTAACCTGCTCACCGTGGGCCTGCACGTAGTCGAAACACATCTGCTTAGTCCAGTCCGCAATAGGCGAGTGCAACTCACAATCAAACCAGTCTTCCCACGCCTCAATTGGCGCGTTCTTGCGTGCTTCCGATTCGTCCCGGCGAACTCCGGTGTATCGGCAATACGCGACACCTTCATGGATTCCGCCAGGCCCGAATGTTGCATTCAGCCACCGCCGTTGCGGCTCCAGTTTTAGTTTCTCGGTACAGAACTGCGCCTTGCGGCTGGGCGGTCGGCCCTTAATCCGAACCATTTCCTCGAAGGTCAGAACCGCGTTACCGTCCAGCCCCTTCGTTTCAGCAAATCCCGGCGTCTTCCACATGTCGCTCACGATGGCGTTTGTCTTCACTACTGGATGCACGTTGGCGCTGTACCAGTCCACGAATCCAGTTGTCAATGGGTCTTCCCATCCGCCCGCGTCCGAGTTGGTCAAGATGACATCCTCAGCCGGGTATCGGTTCAGCACCCAGCGGGCGCACGCCTGTGAGTCAACACCGCCCGAGAAACCTACGATATGTTTCATGCGGCCACCGATCCGCGCCCGGCGCACACCGGGCAGCGCTCGTTAAATCCCATCCCCCGGAAGACCTTCTGGACAACGCCACGGCCCTCGCACTTCTGACAGACTCCGGGGCGGTTTTCTTCCCCGTTCAGATTTGGCCTTGTCTCTTGTTCTTCTGTTTCTTGTGCATAAGGATGATCCGGCAGTTTTCTGCCGGATCGTTCGGCAGTTTTCTGCCGGACCGGTTCGGCAGTTTTCTGCCGAATGAAACCGTACACATTCGGCCCGGTGACTACACGCCGCGATTCCAGGTATGCCCGCTTTTTCAACTCGTTCAGCGCCGTCCGAAGCGCCCGGTCTTTGATCCCAATTAGCGCCTGAAGCCGCGACTGGTGAATCGCTATCGATTCCTCGCCCCATGACTCATCATCCAGCAAAAGAAAAAGCCGGGCTGCACCATGCGACAGTTTTGTGTCGCGCAGCGCCCGGCTGCGTACATCAAATCGTTCGGGTCTTTTTGCCATCGCCCCTCCTTACGGGGTTGAGGTGGGAGCCGGTGGTAAGGACACCGGCTCCGCGCCCTCGTCTGCGGCCCCAAGGGATCAGGCTGGGACCAAATGCGATTATAGCCTACTACAGCGCCATAATAGGCTCCAGCGCTCCAATATCTGACGGCGACAGTTTACAGCCGTCCAGCCATGCCAGCGGTATTGGTTCGGCCGCGATCTCGACCGTCTGAGATCCCAGAGCCGCCATCTGATCGGTAAACCATCCGATGTACTCCGGCAGGATCAGCCGAGTTCCTTCCGGCACGCTCGGCCCCTGAGCCGGCGCCGAATGCTGGTCGTCGAACATTCGATTACGGGCAACCATAGCGGCCTGATATTCGGCCACCAGAGCCCGTTGGAGGCGCTGGACCCGCCAGGCCGCGGCAACGGGCATCTCCTGCCCGGACAGGCGCGCCAGCGCGCCGCTGTCGCCAATGGTCATGACTTCGGCAAGAGTCAGCGTCATAGGGTTACCGATTGAGAGCCTGTACACGGAAAACCAAGGGAATCGTTGAAACTGTTCCCGAAAATCGTAAAGTTGGTCCCGCTGGCGACAAACGCCGAACTGGGTTGGAACGCGGCCGTTCCAAACCCGCCACCGGTTACCGAACCGCCGATGGTCAGGTTGTTGACGCTGGTGTTGGCGAAATCGGCGTTTCCGCTTGATCGGATGATCCAGTTGCCCAGATTGTTCTGCACGCTGGCATGGGTGACTGCGCTACCCGCGCCCAGTCCCAGATTCGTGGCTACCGTGGCCGCGTTGGTGACGTCGCTGAGGTTGTTCGCCGCAACACAAAAATGGGCTTCGGCGAATGTCGCCGCCGTACCCAGTCCCAGATTTGTTCGCGCGTTGGCCGCCGTGGTGGCGTTGGTTCCGCCATTGGCGATTGCCACCGTACTGCCGCTGATAAGCGCGGAGAACGCCGCGGCCGCGCTGCTCTGGCCGGTACCGCCCTGGCTGATCCCCACTATGCCAGTGATCGCCGACGCTGCGACAGCCGGCACGTCAGCCGCCACCAGCGCGCGGAACGTCGGCGCCGAAGGCGCACCGGTGGACGGCCCGGCAAGGACAAAATTGGCCGTTTGCGTGTTCCACGACAGCGCAATCGTGCCGCTTGTGGTGATAGGTGTTCCACCAACGGAAAATTGAGTCGGCGCCGTAAAATCAACACTGGTGACTCCGCTTGTGGATGCAACTCCAGACAGTGAGCCCGGCGCGCTTATCAGGCTGGCACCGGCGCCCGAAGAACCAGCACCGCCGCCCAGCTTTTCCCAGAAGTCCAGATATGAACCGATCACGCTGCTGTTGATAAGCGTGACCGAGTACCGGTAGTGACCGCCGCCCGGCGCGCTCAGCTGCTCCATGTACGGCGATACGTGAAGCATTTCGCCCCGCACTTCCTGCACCAGATACGAGGTATTCACCAGCGCCGCGATGCCGACCGGATTGTCGGAAAAATTCACCGTCAGATACTGGCCGGGAATCAGCCCTGGAATCATCGTTTCAAACGTGAACACAACAGGCAAAACCTTATATGCCGCCAGCGCCTGCTGCGCTTCGAGCAGGCCGGTTGCCGCGTTCTTTTGGTTTGTGTCGTCGGTCAGTTGCTGATACTTTCCGGTTCCGGCCTCAATCGCCGCGCGCGATGTCACCAGCGACGTGTCTTCGACCGAAATGCAATCGGCGGCCAGTCGTGTGTATTCGACCTGAAGCGACCATGCCGCGCTGATCGGAACAGACTGGCCGGGAACACTGGCCAGCTTCACTGATGCTGAACCAGGGGTGTAATACAAATTCGCGCTATTGCTGGTGCCCTCGACCGCCACCGTGAGCGTGATCGTGTTGCCTGATGATGCAGTGGACCCGCCGCTGGTTGTCACAGCAGACCACGTGAAATTGCTGGCCGCTTTCGCAAGAGACGCGATATACCCCTTGCCCGCGCTCTTATTGCGGATCGTGATTGTGGCGCCGCCCGGCGTATCGGCATTAACCAACGGATTCTCCCACGTTGGCAGCGAAAATTTTACGCCAGTCTGTGCCTGCGTGGCGTTGATCGCATAACTGAGATTGAGCGCGCACGCGGCCGCGCTGGCTCCGATCAACACCTGGCCCCACTGGCTGTTGTCGATTGCGGTTTTGAACGTGTACACCGCCGCGCTGAAAGAACCGCCACCGTTCTGCCCCTGATCCGTCCACACCACAGAGCCATCTGCGGTGGTGCTGCCCGATGTGTTCCATGTCGGTTGCACACCACCGCTCGTTCCTGCGGTTGTGCAGCGCTGAATATGCAGATTGCTGTCGATGATGATCTGGTTCAGCGCATAAGGCGCCACCGCCGCCCAGTTGTACGTGCTGCCGCTTACCGGATACGAGATCGTAATAGTGTCGCCATCGGACGGAAGGCCGGTGAACGTTCCGGTCGCCGTGTTCTGAGTGTTCTTGGTCACCCAGGCGTACTTAACCTCGGACGGCGGGTTGCGAAGCGTAAACGTCGAAGCCGATCCGGTGCCGGCGAACAGTTCTGATGAGTTGGCAAACGCATCGCCGCTGATCTGCAGTATCTGCCGATTCCGGTAATCGGTGCGATCATTCTTCCAGTGCGAACTGCCGTTCTGAATCTGCGCGGTCGCCAGCGTGAACGGCCCCGGCGTCGTCGTCGGCGCATAAAAGTACAGCGTAAGAGTTGTCGGGTCCACGCCCCACGTATAACCAGAAGCGGTCGCCAACTGGTCGAATATTTCCGCCAGCGTCGGCCACTTGTCGATGACCAGAGACGGAATCGTTTGGCCGGCAGCGATTGAACCGAGGCCCACCGGGGCGCCGGTCATCAACTGGGTGAACAGAGTAGAGATGATGTACCCGGCTGAGGAATTCAGGAACGCCTGCGGCGGGATTCGGACAGTATCAAACGCCTGCTCAAACGACACCGCATTGCATCGGTAGCGACGATACCCGGCGATGCCATCCCATTCCTGCTCAATCGTGCCGATGGTTCCGGCGAACACGATGGTTCCGGTTGACGTCGGCGTCACATCGAACAGAAACACCTGCATACCCAGAGTTGGCGCGTAGGAGTCGCCCGCAGCCACGCGCAGCGAAATACTGGCCGATCCCCGCTGACGTAGTTGCAGTTCAAAGGAATTGTCGCTGCCGTCGCTGGAATCCAGCCGGGCCGTCTGGTCCACGTATCCGGTGCCGGGCTCGTTGGTAATCAGCCAGGCCCCCGGAATCACCGGAGGCGTCGGCGTGGTGCCCGCGGTGGTGTACAGCGTAACCGTTTCCCACGGGTTGCCTTGCGTGGTGTCGCCAGATGACAAAAGTTTGTAAGCCGCGCTGTTTCCGGTTTCCAGATCGACCGATGCCGATGTGATCGGCGTTCCGCCTTGATGCAGCGAAAACCCCATCTCGATCACGAAATAGTCGCCCGCAGCAATCGACTTTGGCCCGCTGGCGCCGACCTGAATTGTTTCGATGTTACTGGTCAGCGTAGAAGTCAGCGTACCGGACGTTGGCAACGTCGATGTGGACAGCCGAAACTTCAGCGTGTTGGTGCCGTCGTACAGTTTCAGGCACCCGGCAAAGCTCATGAAGTTTCCGGCCGATGGCGAGAACGTTGCAGCCAGCCGGGCGATGCAGGAGCCAGCGAACGACGACAGACTGGAGTATGCTGATATGCCCTGGTCAGCCCAGGTCACCGTGCCGTCTGTCGTCGTCGCCCCGGTGCCGTGGACCCACGCCGGCGCCGATCCACCGGAAGTTCCGGCGACCGTCACCACCTGAACATGCAGCGACGGGTCGTAAACGATCTGACCGACCTTGAACGCAGTCGCCGCCGTCCAACTGTCGATGAACGGAGGCGTTACGTACTGACGAATCAGAACCGAGTGATACCCGGCCCCCGCAGGGTAGGAGGCCGGCACCACGGTCTTTGTCGCAAACCCGCTGGTGCCTGTGGTGTCCCAGATCGCCGCCACGCGGTCGGCGCTGCTGGTGTCATACCAACCGGCGTCAAACGCTGGCGACACTGCAGGCGCGCCGCTGGACGGAAAGTATATGGTTCGCTGTACGCTCATCGTCTGCCCCCTGCCGGCGAGAAGCGCGGGCTTCGCTGCTTCAGTACCGCAGGAAGCTGCCGCGCCACATGCCGCGCAAACTTATCCGGGTCGCCGGCCCCGTAAACGTGAAAGTGCATATCGCCTACGCTCTGCGACGAATACGAACTGGATGCAGAGTAGGCACCGACACCAGCGTAATCGCCGAGTCTGCTGTTCGGTATGATCGTTCCGCCTTGGTCGGGAATAAACAGTTCCGGCCCGCGCTCTCCGACCATTGACGGAACTCCCACCGGAGGGCGGCCACCGGAGGCAAACCCGCTGAAAATAGTATTCAGGTCAATAGCTGCGGTCAAAGCGGAGATAGCGGCAATCAACGTTGTATTCACAACGGCCAGGGATGCCGTTGCAATCGTGTTCACGGCAACGGCGGCAGAGTTGGTTGCGGACGCGCTTCCGAACACTGCGGCCAGCAAGGAATCCACCGCTGACTGAATCCCCAGTTTGATTATCAACTGCCGAATTGCAGCGGTAAACACGTCCCCAAGTATTTGCTTACCTACATTTTTCAGTGAATTCTGGATTTCCTGGCCGATCTTACCCCCATCGAAAACCCCTTTCGCCAGCGTACTTCCAAGGCTTCCCGGTATAGTTTGAAACGCCTGATTGGCCTTGAATTCGAGGCTGTGTTCGCGCTGCAGTTTTTTGATCTCAGTTTCAGCCTTGTACCGTTTGTTTACGTCATCCAGCAGCACGGCCTCGGCCTGCTGCTGAAGTTCTGCGGCCTTTACTTCGTCGCCCCGCTTCAGCGCGATATCGGCCTCCGCTTTTAGCCGGTCGGCCTTGATCTCCCGCTGTTTGGAATCGAACGCCTCCATCTCGCGCATAAACGCGATCTGCTGCTGGAACGTATGGTTCAGTTCCAGCCCGTAGGCCCGCTGTGCTTCCAGTTGCGACCGTTCCACGCTGGCGTCCTGTCGCGCCGCCGCGCCGCGGGCGCCCACGCCGGCCAGTCTGCTTTGCGTGTCCTGAATCTTCTGAGTAGCGCGGTCAATATTCTCATCAGCTTCCGCCGCCATTCCAGAAAGAAAAGACTGAACCTTTTCAGCCGCCCGCGCTTCGTCTTCGGTGCGCTTAATGCTTTTCTGCGCTACCGCATCCATCTGCCGGTCCTGCTGCTGGTACAGGTTTCCCAACGTAATTTGGATCTCGCGTACCCGGTCGGCGTTGGTGCTTTCCTCTGCCAGCCGCTTGCGCCAGTAGGAAATCAACTGGCCCGCGCTCAGTTCGTGGTGCGATTTCTGGATGGCCAGTTGCAGTTCGTCGTTCTGCTTCAGGTCCTGCGTAGCCTTGCGCGCCGCTTCGGCCGCATCGCGCGCCAGTTCCCTTTGCTGTTCCAGTCGCTTAACGCCTTCGTCGCGCTCGTCAACGGTGGCCTTGCGCTGAAGGTTTTCGCGTTCCTTTTCCAACTGCTGAAGCTGGACATTGGCCGCAGCCTCCGAGCGCTGCGTAAGAAACTGGCCTATGAATCCCGGCACGATGGACGCAAACCCACCGGCCTGCAGCTTCAGGGAAATGTCCTGAATCTTCTTCTCTACCTGTTTCAGCCGGTCCTGGTCAGCGTCGAAAGCCTGCTGATCGTACATGGCCGCCGTCTTGAATCCCGACGCTTTGCCAAATTCCAGCGTGGCTTCGCGGATGGCAATCTGTTCCAGCCGCCTACCCAGTTGCTCGTATTCTTTGTCCAGCCGCTCCGTCTGCTTTTCTGCTTCTTTTTCGGCGGCTATCAACGGATCGAAACGCTCCCACAACTTGTAAAGTTGTTCACCGAACGCCACTGCGCCGACGATAGGAAAAATGGCCTGCATGGCACCGCCCAGGCCCAGAGTGCCTGCGACGAATCGCTCCATCGCTCTGATACCGCCGCTGCCCTCCATCACGCGGATAGCGCCGGATGTGGCCTGGATCTCCGTGACAGCATGCGCCGACGCTGCGGTCATTTCTTCCAGCTTCAGCGTTGCCTGCGTCAGTTCGGCTTCGTACTGCACCAGCGCCGTGATCGCTACTTCTGACCCGGCCTGGGCTGCAGGGCCGAGCTGCAATGACGCCTGACGAAGATTCTCCATCGCCGTCTGAACGTCTCTGGCAGCAGTCTTGATACTGGAGATAGAGCCGTTGAACTGAGTGGCGATCTTTTCGCCGGCCGCGGACGCCGCCGCCTCTGCGCGGGAAAATGCCGCATTCAGGTTTGTCGGGTCGCCTGTGATCTGTACCGCAACTGAGCCGATAACTTCCGATGTCGCTGACATAGTTTTTACGCTCCTTCCATGATATGCAGGATTTCTTCGCGGGATGCCCCGCGCGCCCGCGCTTCCTGAGCCCGCTTCTGTCGATCTGAAAACCGGTCAACCAGTTCCGCGTGGATGACTGCCGACTCAGGAGAAAACGTTTGGCCGACTACGCCCAGTTGACGCTCCAGTGATTCCCGCTCCACCAGCCAGTCCGGTTTTGCATCGGGATCGGTAGCCGGTTTGCGGACCATCGAATCGGGAAGGAAGTCAGCATCGGTCCAGTGCTTTTTATCGGATCTGCTGAAGTGCGCGTTGTGGAACGCCGCCTGCTGCCGCGCATACAGCGTCAGAGTGAAAGTCCGGTCAGCGTCGAAGACGCGCCGATATGCAGCAATCTCTGCCCATGAAGCGGCCCAGAATGACTCGCTGCTCAACCCCAGGCCCTGCGCACCAGTCGCAAAGGCGTACAGGTCGAGCAGCGAGTTGTCGATTAGCCCTGAGTCGCCGGCTGGCTCTGGGTCGTGTCGGGCGCCGCCGGCAGAATGTTTTTTAAGGCTTCCAGCACCGGCTCAGCAAAGGCGTTATCGTCTTCGCCTTCGGCAAGCAGTTCGGCCAGAGCAAAAGGGGAATCGAGTTGCGCCGACTTCCATTTGCCGTCTGTGACCGAGCCCATCATCGACGCGGCCAAAGCCAACACCGGAACCGGCTTTCCGCTGCCCAGGGCAAAACCCCAACGCTGCAGCTGGTACCGCGCCGCCGGCCCCCAGCACAAATCGAACGAGCTTCCGCCCGCCGTGATCTTCGGATACGTGACTGGTGCCATGATTACACCAGCTGCGGAGGACCGCTGATCTGAATGGTGAGGTTGACGTCGATCTCTTTGTCGAAGTCCAAGCCGATCGGAAACTCCTCGATGTAGCCAATGAAGAACACTGTCTTACCATCGGGAAAAACCAGCCGCCAGTACAGCGTCACACGGTTCTGGAACTGCAGGCCCAGGCCGGTCGTGAAATCGTGGCCGGCAGCGCCGCTGCTATCCGCAAACACGCTGGAAGGTTGGAAACGGATGTCGGCGTTGAACTTCCCGCCTTCGATCATGGTCGGGATGTACTGCGTCCACTGCGTGCCCTGGTTGGAGACTTCGGCCGACTTGACCTTCATCCCCCACTTCATGTTGCCGACGTTGCCGACAGGCCGATAAGTCTGTGGCGAACCAGTGGCCACGGACAAAATAGTTCCGACCGCTGCCTGCCCGGCTCCCTGACTGAGTGTGATGTTCTGTAATGACATGGCGTTTGTACTCTCCTTTGGTGGTGCCCGTTCCTATGGTAGGTCAGAACGGTTGTAAATCCTATAGTCCAGCGTTTCGACGTAGGCCGGTGCTTCGAGATCGGCAATCATTCCGCTGCGCTGGTTCAGCAGAAAACAGGGCGCATGGTTCGGCGTGCCGATCGGGCTGGTGAACTGAACCGACGAGGTAAGGTCAACGGTCGCCAGAAACGCGATCAGGTCGATAGCAACCGCCCGCGCTATTTCCGCCGCAAAGTCGATTACATCGAACTGAAAGCGTATCTGCTGCAGATTGTTGACGCCGCCCTGGTTGTAATCGAATGCCGACGATACCCGCGTCACCCGCATGCACGTCTGGCCGGGCTGCAGATACTGCTGGGGCAGGCGCCGGTCAAACCAGCGAAACACCGGGTACCCAAGATCCGCCTGAAGTGTGGTGCTGGCAATCGCCAGTTGCCGCAACTTTGCTTCTGCCGTCATTTTCTGAGAGCCACCGATATCGAAGAAGCAAAAAACGCTTTGATTCTGGCGCGCACCGTATCCATCGCCGGACGCATGTAAGGCTGAGCAGGCATGCCGGGCCACGTCGGGCTGTACGGGTATGGACCAGAGCCAGGCGAAGCCGCGCCGCGGACGCCGGTACCGAATTCGACATAGGCCGCATGATCGGCCGCAGCAACGACGGTGCCGACCACCACTTTGCCAACGTCTTCCAGCGTGTAAACAATCGAGTTCTGCAACTCGCCGGTATCAACCGGGACAATCGCCCGCGCTTCTTCGGCGATGGCCGCCGCCGATTCCTCCACGGCAGTGCGGACAGCCGGATTTATTGTGCTCTGTACAAACTGGCCGCTGGCGTTGCGCGGGGTGTACGTGGCCGTTGCTGTCACCATCATACGGTCACCACCCGGACCATAAGACGCGTCATTTGCATCTGGGAATCGTGCTCTGTACCAATGATGTCGAAGGAATCACCATCGACCACGGCCCGCCATGACTGCAAAATCGTCGGATAGTAGCCGCTTAGGAGCACGTGCAGAAAATTGAACGCCTCGACCTGTGGCATCGTCTTCTTTTCGTTTGAAGCGATTGCCATTTTTTTCGATGACGGAGGTGCCGTGCATGGGATATCCTGCAGGCCGTCCACGTCCACGTACAGGCCGTCAGGCGCGCCGCCGGCGTCGAAGGTGCCGGAAGGCTGCTGGATCGTGCAGAGCGAGACAAACAGCCCCGTAGCGATAGCCTCGGGCATCACAGCGGCGATCTCGTAACTGAGCCCCTGATACATTACGCTCCGTACAGCCTAAGCATCTGTTTCCAGACGCGTTCCCGCGCCTGAAATTGATTGTTGACCATTTCCGCAACCGCGAAGGCGCCTGAATTCGCTTCCGTCTCGCGCAGCGTCTTTGCCGTTTCTCGAAGCTCTTTTGAAGCATTGGCTGCGTCGATCTTTACATCGAGCAACTCCAGCACCGCGGCCAGCCTGCTTTTGTTCGCGGCCAGCGCATCCAGCAGCAGCGCGGCCGCGCGCCGGTGCGAGTAGATCAGCGGGACGTAGGGAATCTGCACCTGATTGGCCAGCGGCGATGCCTGGCTGCTGACGTAAAGCCCCTGGCTGGATTCAATCGAAAGCGCCTGTTGAACCTCGTCATCCTGAAAGATCGGATTTGCCGCATCGGTATCGGCAATCATCAGGCGCACGCGACTGATATCCGGGTATTGGCTGAAATCGTAGTTAAACGCCATTCGGTGGTGGCTCCTGTGGCGTTGTCACTGTCGTAATTGAAGTGCTGCCGTCTATCGGTTTCGGAATGTGAACGCCGAACTTGAAACCAAACAGTCCGCTGAGCCCGTTGGACACAGCGCCAATGATTACCCAAACGCCTTTTTCGTAGGCCGGCGAAACAAAAAACGAAATCAGCCCCAGCCCGATGAGGGATGCGACCAGAACGTAAATCAGGCGATCCGACGTATCTTTCACTGGATTGTGAACCCCGCGACAGCCGGCGAACCGGCCAGCATGACGATGAGCCCGGTATGGCAGTCGTTGCCGCTTCCGGCTTTACCGAGCGCCAGCGTCGAGTTATCGGGCAGGATGTGCCGGGAGAGCGCCACCAAGTCTCGCGGGTCGCCCACCGCGGGCAGAATGGCTGCGGCGATGGCCGGGGCCGCCTGGATGATCGCTACCGTCGTCGGAGTGAATGTCTTGAACAGCGCCGTCAGCAGCGTGGCAGAGCTCGTTGCGCTGGCGATGGCCTTCTGCGCACGGATGAACACGTCCTTTTGCTGGAGCGCCTGAAGCACCGCGTCCACCACATCAGACGAATAGACCGCCGCCTTCTGCTTCAGTTCCACCCCGGCGATGAGCCGCGCCGTGGACAGGTTCCGGTCTTCGGCCCCCTCATTGCAGGCGTCCACCCGCGCGAGAGTGGCCGTCTTTGGGGTGTAGCCGGTCGCCAGGCTTACCGCCTGCGTCCCCTGCGTGGCTATCACCACCGAAATGGATGTCTGCGCCAGCGCTGGCAGCGCCGCGAGGAACAGGGCGAGATTACGCATTGAATTCCTCCAGTTGCTTGATCAGAGATTTAACCTCGTCGGCGGCGATGGAAATCGACGTTACCGAACCGTCGCCGTTGACCCGCTCAATCAATACCGGCATGTGCCGCGCCGGGACTCCGCTGTCATCCGTGGGGCGACTCACATATACGCCTTCGGGTCTATCGCCCTGCATTGATGGCCTCCTGCCTATGAATCGTCTGGACGTTGAGAATGTCCTGCCGCACGAACCACGCCGTTACCAGTGCGCCGCCCGTCACGGCCAGAATGTCGGCATGAACATCGTCCGGGTGCAGCCGGTGCGCCGCATACGTCGCCGCCACCGGGATCAGGCCGAGCGCAGCCTTGAAGCCGATCAGCTTGACGGCGCTCAGGCTCTGCGTTCCATCCGGCCAGCGCTTCAGTAGCAGCGGGTTGTTTTCATGGATACCCGGCACGTTGCGGACGGCCCACATCGTTTCTCCCGCATCGACCGCCGACGCCGTGAAGGCGGCGCCCTCCAGGACATAGGCCAGCTTGTGCCAGCGGGTCGCACGTGCAAAAGCCGAAGGATTCAGCGTGACACTGACGCCCTGAGCCCATACCGGAAGCGCGGCCACCATCAGCAGTATCGTTATCGTTTTCATTCCGGGCACACTCCCAAGAGACTTAGATTGCATGTAGAGGACGCAGCGGCGATGAAATTCGCCACCACAGAATTATTGTTTGCGCCGCTCGAAAAAGGCGTATATGTGCCGGTTGCGAGTGGCGGTGTAGTCGGTACCATATATCCGTCATTCTGATCAAAATTTCCGCCGGCCGTCTTCGTGAATCCGGTTCCGGCCGTGGCATTACTTCCGCCCACGAAGACGCCGAGCACGATTGACGATGCAGTGGTAGTGATGGATGGGTTACTACCCGATCCGGCCGTCTTCTGATCAGTATTCGGCGCGCCCGAAATTTCACAAATCGCATCCCACGGGCGGAATGCCGCCGAGGTCCAGGTGATGGAAAACGTGACGGTTCCGCTGGACACTCCAGTCGTCTTCCACATCTCGGCGGCGGTAGAGAACCCGCCGCGATTTCCGCTGTCTGCTTTTACCAGCGCCGGAGCCGAACCAGAACCAGCGGATATAGTGACGGCGGAAATAGAGTTGACGGCGGCATCATCGACGGACATCAATATGAGCGTATTCCCCGCAGTCACGCCGGTGATCGTAGCGTTATGCGGATTAGCATTTGAGAAATTCTGATTGCCTCCGTTGCATTGCACCAAACTCGGTGCGGCGATCAGCGCGGGCACCGCAGCAAAAAACAGAGCCAGCTTACGCATGGAATCCATGTGCCTCATCTTACTGCAAAGCTCCCTGTAGGCGGAACTATGGCCGCACTTCGATTCTGTGAAGCGAGGTTATGGACAACCCCCAACGCATAGCTCTGAAGGCTTTCAGCAAGGATCATGTCCAATGGGCTTGCGTACTGTAGCACAGAGACATAATCACCCAAGGCATGAGGTGAGGCGGTTGCGCCCGGTACGATGGCGCGAACCACGGTAATAGTCGAGCCGGATATCGATGCCACTGCCATCGGATCAGTACCGATGATGATGGTCTGGCCGGGCTTCACCGCCATAGCCTGCCCGAGCGTTATTGATGTATCGGTAACAGAAATGGGTGCGGCGAGTGTGGCTACCTTGTCGGCGCTGTGCTGGTCTGTCCAGTGGGTCATCAGGTCCGCAAAAACCCCGGTGGGAAAGGTCAAAGACAGCGTTACGGTGGTGGTTTGCCCGAGCGCACTAGCCGCCAGCAGGACCAGACCGAAAAGTGTTTTTTGAAGTGTTCTCATTTGTTTCTCCCCTATTGCTTCACGTAGCTGAAAGAACCGCTCACTTGGTTGGCCGCGCTTACCAGCAGGCAGACGTTGTCCGCTGCGGTCGCCGTGGCAAATACCGCCGCCGCTCCATTGCCCTTCGCCATGCCGCCGTTGGCCCCGAAATTCCAGCCGGTCGCGGCCGTTGTTCCGCCCGCCATGCCCGCGATTCCGGTGGCGCAGACTGCCCCGGTGCCTTCCACGAGCGCCACGTTAGTCGCGGCTGCGACGATTAGGTCCAGATCGCAGATGTAGACGTTCTTCGCGGCAGTCCCAGCCAGCAGTTGGGTGTTGGTCGTGAGCGAGATTGTTACCCTCGTCCTGGAGCCGCGCTGGCATGGATCGACGTAAAAAGCAACCAGGTTGGTACCATCTGACCCGGCGACCTGCGTGGCACCGGCCGGTACGGCACTCCCTGTCGCGCCCTGGCCTGCCGCGGGCAATGCAGAATTATCCGATGCAATGGCCACCCGCTGTACTCCGGTACCCACCACGCCATTCCCCATGGTCGTCGCGACCCCGTTCATCTGCGCCACATTAACGCTCTGGTTTGCAGCCAGAGTGGAATCGTTCGATATTGTGACGCGGGGAATTCCAGCGCCACCTGCGCCGGTTCCGGTGACGGCATTTGAGCCACCGAACTGGCTTACGTTGGTCGATGCGTTCGACGGCGGTGTCGTCGTGACCGTGCCGCTGACCGGCACGGTGCCCAGGATACTGACCGGAGAATTGCCAGCGAAGGTGACGGTGATCGTACCTGCATTTGGGTATACAGAGCACGAGTACACCGCTACCAGCGCCTCACCCGTCGAGTACGTCACCGATGACGGAACGACATTGAACTGCTGAAGGCCGGTCGATGGCGTGAAGCTCTGCGTCGCGAATACCGTTCCGGTGGCGCCGCCAGTGCTCTGCTGATACGCCAGCGTCACTTGGCAACCGGACGGCGATCCGGTGATACCGGCCCCCAGAATCATCAGGTCGCCGTAGCCGCTGTTGTTGGGCAGGCGCACCGCGCTGCTGGTCTGCGTCGTGGTTGCCGATACCGTATTCAGCAGCACCACCGTGGACTGGCGCACAACCGGATTCTGCGCATAGAGCGCACCAGCCAGCAGGCCGAAACAAAGAAGGCGTTTCATCATCGCAGCAACCCCACTTTGTAAGTTGCGCTGGCTATCGTCTGCGGCGACTCGCTCAGGTTGCACACTTCCACCGTTACCGTATTTGTCGCCGTCACCTTAGCCGTGGGATGGACGCCGGCCGGAAGTGCAATTGAGACGCCGGGGAACACCACATCGCCGAGCGCCGCGCCTGTCAGCGTGATACTTCCGGCGTTGGCACAGTCTCCATCAACGATAGTGCCCAGCGTGACCGTCGTCGTCGCAGACGGCACGCCGAAAGCGGGCGAAGTCGCGCCCTGTACCCATGGCTGGAACTGAGATCCGGAGCCGCCCGCGATGCGATTGTTCGCGTCGGCATACAGGGTTTGCTGTGCGCTCGTAGCGGTCACACCGAATCCGTTCAGGTCCATTATCCACTTGGTGGCGGCGTTGATCCAACCATTTACAACGAGACCTGTTCCAGCAACCGCATCGCCGCCGAAATTTATAGTGGTGACCGGAATAGCAGGAGTGCCAACGCCACTCGCGACGATCAGGGCAGTACCGCCAGTCAGATTAAAACGCAACGAGCCCACGTTATTCAAAGAACCGGAGTTTGCCCCATTGGGACCAACGCCGCCAGACCCGTTATAGAAATTCATGATTGTAGAGTTCCCGGCGTTTCCAGGTAGCACGCGAATTGCTGTGCCGGTACCCGATCCGCTGGCCTGTAGGTAAAGCTGCCCGTTCGTGGCTGGCGAGACAATCGCCATCTGGGACATAATAATGGCCTTCACACTGTCGTCGTAGGTGAAACTCGCCGAACACGAAACGGCACCGGCGGCGCGAAAAAGGATCTGAGTATCCGAGCAGCCCGACACCAACGGCCCGATCATGTCGGCCGCTACAAGGGCGCGGAAAGTCGGCTGAGCAGCGCCGCCGGTAGTTGGGCCTGCAAACACCGTGTTTGGGCTCTGAGTCGCCAGGGTCCCCGTCAAGGTACCGCTGGTGGTAACAGGCGATCCAGAGACCGTAAAAAATCCGGGCAGCGAGAGGCCAACACTTGTAACTGTGCCGGAACCGCCGCCGCCACCGCTGCAGGAATTCGGCACCCATGAAGACCCGGACCATACCGGACATTGCCCGTTTGTGGCGCCGCTCTGCGTCAACTGCGACAGCGTGACGGCAACCGTAGGGCTGGCCGGCAGAGTAGAGACGCAAATTGAACCTAGCGCCACCGGTGTTGCCGACACCGGAACGGTGCAGTACTGGGTACTGGCGTTCCCGCTGTTTCGCTGGGGAACGTACTTGAACACGTAGGTTGTTCCGGTCGGAGTTGCTCCGGAATTCGGGGCTAGAGCCAGCGTTCCGATATTGCCGTTCTGCACGTTTATAACGTACTGCCACGCGGAGATGATCGAAGCGTTAGCGCCCACCATCACCTGATTGCTGATGAACAACTGCCCGGTGAACAAAACCCCGGAAATCGGGGTGTACACCGGCCCGGTGACGGTCGTAAATGTCGGCTGCGCCATCGCACTGCGGCCAGCCAGCAGCACCATTGCCAATGGAATAAGACCGCGCCGATTCACGGCTTTACGACTCCGTACTGGATACTCAGCGTGGTTCCGGTCGGAACATAGGCGTAAAGCTGAGCCAGTGAAAAGATATCGTTGAGGTCAACAGATTCCGCCCAGACCATCGTGGGCGAAGACCCGGAAGGCACCAGCAATCCGCGAGCTGAACTCGTATTAATATCGCCAACGCGCGCTCCAGTTCCACCTGAAGCGCTGAAAGCCAACCAACGCGCTGTTCCTGTATTTGCGATCTGAACTGTGGCATTCGCCCCTACGATATCGGCTACCGATTTGATTTGCATAATTTCCTCACCCTCAAAAAAACTGCGGCGGCCCCGTATCTCCCCCGAGTCACGGAACCGCCGCCAATGGTCATAACGCTGCGGAGAATGTCAGCGCTACGAACCGCTTCCGTTTGAGCACACCGCCATCAGCGGGTCCAGCAGTGTACCGCCTAGGACGTGGCGCACCTTGTAATGGATTGCGTCCGTGTCGAAATCGCCGTCCAGCGGGTTGGTGTTCGCGGTACCCGGCAGCGCCGAGGCACCCGGACCCATGCGACCCTCGCCGATCTGTACCTGATTCGGCAATTTCATAAACAAGTCCGGGTTTTCGTGACCGCGGAGGAAGTCCATCTCCATTGCCGGGCGCCCGTCGTTCGGGTCAGCGAACAGATACCATGCCGTGTTGCCGCGGGTGGTGTCCACGATGGGCAGGTAATAGTTGACCGCCACCTTCACGATGTTCTGAGCCCAGTTTTGGGCCAGCAGGCGCTGCAAGCTGTTCTGGCTCTGAGTGGCGCCGCTGCCGTACAGACCACTGGTGCCGCCCTGATCGTTCATCCAGACCTGGCTGGCGTTCAGGATGTTCATCGCCACGACTTTCAGGGCGGGAGGAACCACAAGAGTAACCGCCTCAATGCTGATCGGTTCGCCGTCCTGGTCAGTCTGGCTCATCATGACGATGAGCGCCTGCTGAAGCGAAGTGATCGACAGCGGGGCATTGTTGGTGGTCACCGCCGCATTGACCGCGCTGGTGAGGATATTTTTGTTGGCGGCGCTGAAGAATGTCGAATTCGGTCCGGTGCTTGCAACGTAGAGTTCCGTGACCTTCTTTTCTTCCGTGCGCCTGGCTGCGCGGCCAAACCGGGCCGGCGTGTCCTTTAGCGCGTCGAGATCGTCGTTCACCATGGTTTCCCAGGCAAACGGCATCCGGCGCCCGTACTTGGCCAACTGAACAACGTACTTCGAGTCGTTGAGCTGGGCTTCGGGATACTCCGTGTCCTGTTCGATTCCGGTTGAACCGGCTTGGCCGCGGATACGGTTTGCAGAGAGACCGGCAGGCGACAGCGGTCCTTCGAGCACTGCTGTGCCGCCGTCGACGCGAAAGCGCTTCGCTTGGCGGAAGTCCTGAATGGTACCGCGCTTGCAGTACTGGTTCCAGGTGTACGGCACTTCCTGGTAGGCCGCCAAAACCTGACGGTCAATGATGTCGCCGAATAGGTTGGGGAAGTCCGAAGTGGTCAGCGATTCACGCAAGCCGCCGCGCATCGCCTGCGAAAAGTAGAAGGCCGCCATGCGGTCGCCTTCGAGAACGCGCGTGTACAGCCGGGCGACCGCCGTCAGATCGCGTTGGTACTCGCGCGACTGCTGACGTTTGATGCCGGTCATGCCGGCTTCGGACAGTGACGTCAGCGGAAGGCCGCCGTCGAGGATTTGATCGAGGTGAAAACTCATGATGTTCTGGTTCCTCTTTTCTTTCCCGGCCTCAGCCGTTACCCTTCAGGCGCACGCGGATCGTGCCGGTGCTGCCCGCGGCCAGCGCATCGATAGCGTTACCGAAGTAGGCGCCGGTCGAACTGTTGGCATTCAGCGTGCAGCCGTACACGCAACCGGTGGTTACGTCGCGGGTGCCACCGTCAGCATAAATACGATCACCGGGATTGATCGCCAGGCTGGAACCGCCGATGGAACTTTTGGCGACCACTGAAAGCGCGAACACGCCCTCAAAATCCACGCCGACATTGCCCGTTGCCACGCCGGTGGGCGGGGTGTAGTTGTTGATTACCACGCCCGCCAGTCCGAAGTTCGGGCTGGAGTTGTTGCCGAACAACAGCGGATCGCCCGCGTTCGGACCCACGCCGCTGTTGGCCGCGGCCGGAACCGGCAGGGTAAGCCGGGTGCCGCGCTCATTGACTTTGTTCTGCATTTAGGCCGCCGCCTTTCCGCGCACGAAAGAGGATCGCGCTTCCTTGGTCTTGATGCCGAGCACGTCGGCCAGTTCGCCCAGCGTCTCATCGAAGGACTCTTTGACCTTCGCCGGGTCCGTCTGAACCGGAGCACCGCCACCCATGCCGATGACCACTGCGTCACCCAGCAGATCGGCCGCGTGTTTCGACTCGCGCGCCAGCATCGACTTCAGCGCTTCGCCGTCGAGTTCGCCTTCGGTAGTAACCGGAGCGGATTCGATACAGCGCGCGATGATCGCCGCTTTCGCTTTGGCTGGAAGGCTTACGCCCTCCATGTACGCGCTGGCCTGTTCGCGCGCAAAGATTCCGGCAACCTGCTTCGCCATACGGCGATTCGATTCCCGAAGGCTTGTCAGTTCTGCGGAATCCATATCCGCACCTTCCTTTCCTGCGGCGGGTTTCGCCGACTCCGTCAACATCATTCCGCCCGCGCCAGCCTTCGTCACGAAGTCCACGCTATCGGCGTAGGTCAGTTGCGCCACCACCGGGCGCCCTTCGACCATCTTTCCTTTTTCTGCCACGCCCGCGGCGCGGATTGAAAGCCCTGTGTGCGGTGCCTTTTCGGCCACGCGCTCCGCGAAATCACTGAAGACCTTCGCCCGCGCATACAGGCCAGGCCCCTGCTTGCCGTCTTCGAGATAGCGCGCCACGCTGGTCAGCACGCCGGCAAGGTTGTTCAGGTCTCCTTCGGGCCGCTGAGACTCTTCCATGTCCGTCGCGTGGTTCCAGTACATATGCGTCCCGGCTGTGAAAATCTTCGGGCCGTCGCGCTGCAGAACTTCCTTCGTGTAGTACCCGCAGCTGCCCTTGCCGGGCGCAATCAACTTGATTTCGTAATCGCTGCGCGCTTCGTTCAGGCGGATGGTGTCAACCATCTCAACCGCCGACTCCACCAGCCGCAGATCGCCAACAGTGTCGCCGGCCTTCGCCGATTCCTTCGGCTCCGTCTGCCAGGACTTCGGCAGATATTTACCCCAGCCCTTTGCCTTCGCAATGCGCGCGATGTTCTTTTTCAACGTGGCTGCGTTGTAGTTCTCCGCGCCGGCCCGGCCGATGCTGCGAACCGCGGCCATGACGTCGCCGGGCTTCAAAATTGGGAACGACTTCCCTTTACCGGCGAAGCTGGCCGAGTCCGCGGCGTCCCGCTCAGCCTTCGATACCGTGCGCTCCACCAGACGGGCACCATCGGCCACGTACAGCCCAGCGCTTTCCATGCTGGTGTAGTGGTCGGCCTCGTCGGCTTCGGGCTCGTACACTGTTCGCGGCAGCACGTCCACGGCGCTTTCCATCTCCAGCGCGCACGTGGGTTTGCCGTTGATGTCGCTGATCGTGTATGGGATCGATTTCAGGTCACCGTCTACAGAAACAATGGCGTTACCGCTCTCGGAATCGCCAAAGAAGTCCTGTAGATAGCACCAGCAGCATTCGCCCGCGGCATCGCTACAGGCGTCGGCGATCCAGCGGTACAGGTCATTGTGGCCGAGCTCTGCGGCTTCCGCCAGCGCCAGAGCGCTCAAAGTTTCGGCTTGCTCCTTGGTCCGCTTCATCCACGGCCATTAAACACCGGAACATATTCGATACAATACGTTTCACGTGGAACGTCCGGTAAAGGTCTGTCCCGACTGCGAGGCGCAAAAACTCGAGAAACCGGCTTTAACGGTGCCTGGACAGGGTTATTGCCGCGATCACATGACGGTCAGGGCAAGGGAATGGCGGAAGACGATTGGGAGCCGCAGAGCGCGGGAAGAGGAGCGGGATTTGGTTCTGGCGCTGGTTATTCAGCGCTTAACCGCGGCTGGAATGATGGAAGCCGTTGCGGTCGTTCAGCGCATCCTGTGACACCCCGATAGCCAGCATTCCGACCAGATCAATGGCCTCAATCGCCGTGCCGATGGTGCGCGGGAACGCCGGCGCAGCGTAGTAGCAGATCGCCATCGCAGCGCAATATCCGATCAGCGCCCGCGTCACGTTGTCTTTGTACTTGTCCTGCACCATCACCAGCGCCGCAAATATCTGAACCGCAGCAATACCGCTTTCGATGAACTGTAGCGGTGATTCCGGCCAGCGGTTCGGCAGCACCAGAGCACTGTGAACCACGCCGGCCAGCACCAACGCAATAGAGACACTACGCACAGTGAACGGCGCGGCTTCGGCCGCCACGGCCAGCAGCAGAAACGCGGCGACGGGCGCGGTCAGCATCCATACGGCGCTGTACACCGGCCCATTACTCCTGACGATGAAACACCCCACATTTACCGTCAGGCTGGCCGTGATCCACAGCGCCATCCAGAACCGGCTTGGGAGCGACCACAGCATACAGACCTGTACGATGATCACTGCCAGCCAGATCCAGATCACGACTGGTCCGGTCCTTCGCCTGGCCCGGCGGGAGGTGGTGCGTCTCCGGGCGCGGGTGCCGGCTTTCCCGGTACCGGCTTCGGGTCTTCATGTTCGTGCGGTTCGTTCTTCCAGTCACGATGCGGCATTCAGGTGTCCTCTTCAATTTGTCGTTTCAGTTCGTCGCGCAAGATGCGGACGTGGTAGCGCTGCCGTGAGATTGCCAGCGCGAGAGCGAGAGCCAGCAGAACGATGACCGCCGCCAGTTCCAACTGGTCCATATCGAAATTGGTAACACGAAAAAGCGTTCCATTTCCGAAACAAATCTAGTGAATAAACTTTGAAATGGTCGTTTCGACCAGCTGCTTGCCTGCCGCGCCGATCCCCATCGAGCACAGACAAATGACTGGGTACCAGCGTTCGATCACCTTCAGGCGACGGTCCAGAGCTTCGGCCCGCTTCCTGTTATCGTCGGTCTTTTCCTCAATACGGATTGTTCGTTTTGAGGTCGCATCGGCGCTTTGCTCGATCCGGTCAACGGCGCTTACCACAGCCTGCAACATGAGACGATCAGCCAGCGTGAACGGGATGATCACTTCCTGGTCTTGCGCCATGCAGAGATTCTATCACCGGCGACCGTCTGCAAGAAACGCCTGTCCTACTCCGGTGATCTGTTCGGTCATCCCGTCGAACAGATGGCCAATGGATTGCGACATCGCGCCGACCGCTGTTGCCAGCGCCAGCGCGACCACAGCCACGATCAGCGCATACTCCACCAGGTCCTGGCCATCGTCGCGGCGCCGGAACTGCGCGCGCTTCTGCCGCCCTGCTAGCCAGAGCATCGCCCATGACAGCGCAAGCGGGATCAGGTCGAAAATCTTCATCGCCTTCACCCAACCGAGTTCGTTTGCTATCCAGTAAGTTTCCATAGTGCCTCAATCATAGCGCACGTGCGCTGATTAGACGTAAACCCGATACCGACGCTCCCGATATTCTACAGTGCAATCGCAGTTCGGATGCGCGGGCGGTTCGTCCACGTCCCCGGAAACGCCGTCGAAAACCTCATCGTCACCAATGTGCCCCATGTCCGCGTTGCCTTCGCATGTCTCGCAGTTGCCGGAAGCGCCGCCGCTGCCCAGCACCCAGACCTTAACGTTTTCCGTGTCGTAGTAGTATTCGCCTTTGGCCTCGTCCAGCGTCATCCCCAGTTCTTCGAGGATTGCGTCGGCCAGCGCTACGACTTCAGCGGTCACGCCGGGATCTCCCGCGGCAGCGAACCGGACCACGGCGCCGACTTGCCCGCAGCATCGTAGGACCAGCGCGGCGGCTTCTGGCCAGCTGCTATCGGCCGCACGTCGATATGGATGTACCCTTTCCGCTCGTCCACTCCAATGCCGCCTTTGGCGATTGCCGGGATGTCCAGAGCCAGCAAATACAGCTGGGCCGCGCCCATCCCGGCTACCCGGATATCGGCCGCCAGTCCGCGCGTGTGTTCAGAGTTCGGCACGCCGCCGACTTCGGCATTATGCGCCGGACAGCGGTAGGCATCATCTACGATGATCGGCTTGCCGACCAGCAGCCGCAGTGATTCGAGAGCCCAGACAAGCTCCTGGGTGCAGCGGTTGACGCCGCAGTGCCGGCAACCCAGTTCAGCATCGCTGAAATGCTCAGATGTGGCGCCCATGCGTACTTCCTTTCTCCTGCATCTTCAGCGCGGCTTTGCGCAGAGCCGACACAGCACGGGCCAGTTTCGCCTCACGCGCCTTCTGGTTCTTCTGTGGATCAGGCTGCGCTGGTGCGCCGCCTTCCGGCTGAGGTGCGTTCGGGTCCGGTTCCGGTTCCAGCGTTCGATCCGGTTCGTATTCGGCCTCCGGGTACATCGCGTCCAGCACGCTCTGGACATCCTCCACACCAAGTTCCTGCAGCAGTAGACCAACGCCGGTGCGTTCGTCGATGCCGATGACCTGGTTCCCGGCCAGCGTCATTGCGTTCACGATGCCCCCAATGCGCGCCGGGATGTCGTGCTCAAGGATCGACGGGAACTTGATATCGATCACGGCGTCCAGCGCCTTCTGCGGCGCTTTGTCGCCAGCGGCCTCGCGCAACCGGCCACCCGGCGCTGCGGCCGAATGCTGAATAGCGAACCGGCAAATCTTTTGCAGCACTTCGCGCCAGCGCTCCTGCTGTTCCAAGAACATCAGTTCGGTTGGCCGATCAAGACTCTGAGCCGTGGCCAGGCTTCCGGTGGAAGCGTCACCGAAAAAGGTTTCCGGCAGGCCGAATGCCGCGGCGACCATCAGCATCACGCGCCGGCCCTGCTCCGGCTCCGTCGTGGCGCCGCTGGTCTTGACCGGCGTGAGTTTGTTGCCGGGTCCAGATATAAACGCTGAACCGGAAACTGGTGGCGGGTTGTTCTCGATGCTCTGCCCGTCCATACCCAATGTGGTGGCGAACGAGGCCTTCAGCGCTGCGATAGCCGGCGTGCCGCCCTGCGTTTCAACCGACCAGGCAAACCGCGCCAGCGCCCGGTTCAGGCTGGCCCAGTCTTCCAGAAAACTGCGATAGGCGCGCGCCCAGTCGAGCGCAGCGTAGACCGGAGGACAGCCGAAATGCCACTTCGGCAGGCCACCGGCCCGCATGTGAATCACGCGGATTGGATTGCCCCGTGCATCGACCATCACCGGCTTCCGGTTGATCTCCTTCGGCACCGTGCCAGTATAATCAACATCCACGTACCACGCGTCCATCCCCTTTGGCTGTGTCAGTCCGGTTGCCGGGTCGAAGTTCTGCTGAATCCATCGCCGGTGATAGAACCAGCGACTGCCTGCGTCGTCGGGGTCCGTAATGATCTCGTCGATCTCGATGGCGTCGATGGTCCGCACCACGCAGCCCCCGGTGGCCCCTACGAACATGGCGAAGAACAGGTTTCCGTCCGTCTTCAGACACGAATCCTTTTCCGACAGCGCCACCTGTGAAAGTTCCTGTTGATTGCGCGGATCGCTGAGAAACGCCTTCAGCGTGTCGTTCACATCCTCATCCGGCGACGATACTTCAAAGCCGCGCCCCCAGACGTAATAAGCGCACACCAGAATGCCGCGCTGGATCAGCGGGTTTTTGATTCGGTAAAGCCGGGAAATCAAGATGATCTGCTGGATGCCGTAGCGGCTGAATTCCATCTGCGCCATCGCCAGTTGCCGCTTCCAACCGCGATCCTCCAGCGCCAGTTCAAGCTCTGCCGTGCCGTACAGCGTCTCCTTCAGCGACCGCACCGCGGGCGCGTCAGCTTCGTTCAGGTCGAGGTCGGCGCCGGTCATCTGGCGACCGTATCCGAAGCCACCGGCCAGCGCCACGGCCTCACGCAGATCGTCGGAGTACCGGCGCACGCGCTCCAGTCCGGTATCGTTGCGCATTCGCAGCGCCTGCACCTCCAGACTCAGCCGGTCGATGGAACCATCAGCGGATCGCAGCAGATTGCGGAAAGCAGGCACGAACCGGGCGCAGAGCCTGAGCAGGAGTTTCTGGAGTGACGCGGCCATTATGGCCCGATAGTATCACGGTAAAACGAGAAACCCGGTCACCGCTGGTTTCAGGCCTGGCGGTAACCGGGTTGCTTCCGGTCGCGTCGTGTGTTCACAAACGACAGGATAACACGCTCAGCGCTTGCCGTGCTTTCGCTCTGGTTCTTTCAGGCTGATCTGGCCGGCAGGAATCTCTGGACCCTGCACCGCCCAGCACCACTCCAACGTCGAGGCACAGTAAAACGGTGCGCCAACGACATGACCACCATTTTTTCGGATATGGTCGGCAACCTTCGTTTGCAGCGCCGCAAGACCGCCGCCACTGCCATCGTAAGCCCTCAGAATCTCAGGTATCATGCAACCCTTACCTCATCTCGAATTCCATCGGCCCGGCGTGCAGCAGCCGCATGTCGGCCGGCACCTCCGGTATATCACCCTGAACGATGTGCCGGTAGTTGTCTTCGCTGGGGTTGTTCGGGTCCGTCGTGGTGTACCATGCGTACTTTTTCAGCCGCACGCCCACGTCGTTGTACCCCAGATGCCAGATCGGCGCCGACTGAATCACTGTGTCCGAGCAGTGCAACAGCTCCTGGGGAATACTGCTGCAGTGGAAGTTACCGCCCCACGGCGTGCGCTGGAAACGGAACGCGCTATTGAACAGCCGAAACACGCTGGGCCGCGCGAAGTGTCGATACACGCCATCCACGCGCACGCGGCGCTGGCCGGGCTTCTCGATGTCGCACAGCCGGGAATCCCAGAGATACAGAATCGGCAACTTGTAGGCGTGCGCTTGGCCATTGTCGAGAGCATCCAGAAGCGGCGGGATGCCGCCGGCGTCGAGCACCTCATCGCCGTCGATGGCCAGCGCCCAGAACGGAGACTTCGGGTTGCCGCGCAGATGGATATCGGATACGCAACCCATCACGCGGTCCAACAGAAACTCTTTGTCGCGCGCCTCGTCCAGACCTTTGAATGGACTCCGCAGGACGGTCACGCGCTGGCCCATGCGTTCGCAAATTTCATCTGTCCCGTCCGTAGAGTGATCGTCAAGGATGAATACCCGTTCGCAGACCGGCAGGATCGATTCCACGACCTGTTGAATCCATGCTCCTTCATTCTTGATGCGCATCAAGCCGAATATCGTTGACATTATGGCCATAAACCTCTTTTCCCGTGAATTACCAGGTACATATCACCATTGCCGTCAATCCACTGTTGCCCGAATAAGGTGACGATCCGAAACCCGGCACCTTCGACTAAACCACAGAGGGAAGCATGCGTAAAATCTTTCCTGTGCCAAGGATTCCTTCCAACTGTAGGACGGATCGGAGACGAAATTATAACGTCAGAAATTGTTCCAGGAAGCCGTGCGAGAACTAAACACGGGTTATCCAGGTGTTCCAACGTCTCGAACGAGACGAAGGCCTCGAAGCCTTCAAAGGTTTCCGTCTCAATGTCTTTAGTTTCGAATCTACATGCCGGATAATTCGCAACGGCGATGTCGATTGCATTCGGGTCTTTGTCGATGCCGAACACCATGGCGCCAGCCCGCTGCATGATGCCGGAACCGTATCCCATACCGCAGGCGCAATCGATAACACATTTACCTCCTAGCACAGAGCCCGCAAACAAATAGCGGTCTTCATGAAACTTCTTTTCTGGATGGCTCGAATCCATATTTGCGATATTCATCCATTCTGCCATCAGATCACCCGGCCCCTGTAGAAGTACCGAAATCGTGGAACGCGCACAAAATCGTAGTTAGCACCGTTTATAACCGTCTCTTCCGGGCTCAGGTTCAGATCCTTGGTCTGCGGCTGGCGCTTCCACCACTCTTCCATGTACAGCGCGTTCGGCGGCCAGTCTTCCCACCTGAGAACGTTGTGGGAATGGTAGTTGAGCGTTTGGCCGCCGAAATACCGACACCACTTATCCACGAAATTCACCACGCCCGCGTTGATTCGTTCCAGCTGCTTCGGGTCGTTGGTTGCGGTTGCTTCGTGATGAACAGCCACAGCCGGAAGCGCGGCGCACTTTCTGCCGGACATCCGCACGCGGAGCGCGTAATCGCATTCCTCCTGGTGACCTAAACTGGCGTCGAAATTTCCAATCTTCAGTGCCACCTGACGGTCCAACATCCACGCGAAGCCAGGCCCCCACATGACTTCGTTATACCCGCCTCGGTCGATCGGATTAACGCCATCATTAGGAAACAACATCCCGATTTCCGGGTATTGCTCAATGTGATCCAGCATCAAATCGTCCCATCCGTCCGTCAGTACGTTTGCGTCGTTGTCGAAGTATGCGACGTACCGCGTCCACGCTGCGGACAGCAACTGATTCACGGCGCCAGCGTATCCTACGTTGGGACGCAACCATACCGGAATGAACCTCGGATCAGCCGCTGAAAGCTCAGCTATGATACGGGACGCGGCAGCGTCCTCTTCGTCGTCGCTGTGATTGTGGATTACAAAACAGCGCCACTCTGTGCGCGAACGCCGTATTATGCAATCCAAAGTACGCCGCAACTTCTCCGGGTTGCGGTAGCTGGCGACTCCGATATCCAGTTTCCTCATGAATGCAGTCCGTTTCCTTCACAGCATCGGCATAACTGCCGGGTGAAATGTTCAGTTAGATCGAAATGCCCTGGCCCCCGCATTGGGATATCCCATTTGAGGGTTAGTAGCATCCGGTTTATATCGCCCTCGGGGTCGATACTGTGACGAGTGGCTATGTAAGTCGTTCCGAACTTATGCTCGATAGTGACGCCCCCGAAGTACCCAACCTTCAAACCGGCGTGCGCCATGCGGATGCAGTAATCTACATCGTCATAGCCGTACCCGACAAAGCGCTCGTCAAACCTTCCGATGACCCGAAAAACGTGGGCCGGGATCACACTGCCAGCCAGCGGTAGAGACGTGGAACTCTCAAAAATTGAGTCTGCCGGGTGCGTTCCCTCATGGATGTAATTCAGCATCCCGAAATCGGAGGGCCATCCTTTTAGAAGGCCAGCGGTTTTGCTCAGCCACAACGGACTGGTTATTTTTACATCGTCTCCCATCACCACACAGTCACCTTCGGGGCCTTCCGCCAGCATGCGATTCAAAGCCTGCATATGAATAAACGGAGCGCGCGGAACGCTGATGACTTGCACTGGGAACATATCGGCCAGACGAACCGAAAGCCCGTTGTCTCCGACTATCACATTTACTGTTGAACCAGGCTCTGAGTTTTCCATCGCCTGCAGGCAAGAAACAATCAGAGAATCGGTTCTGGTTGGAACAATAACCCTCATTTTTCGATCCGGCCTTTCGGGTGCTGCCAGTTCTCGACGGGGTGCTCGTCCTGATCCTCACCAGACCATGCCGGGCTGGGCATGTTGATTACCAGCGCCTCTTGGTCATCGAAATTGTACAGCGCAGCCGCCACGCCAGGAGGAATTACCATCATCTCACCGGGCGTCATTTCTGTCAGTACGTGGCCCTCGCAGACGGCAACAGTTACGCGCCCCTGAATACACACAAAGCAACCGCGCCGCCGCATGTGCAGATGTGGCCCCTTCCGTGAAAACGGAGCCACCGCCGTAACGTACACCTGATCGGGCCGCAACTCAGGCCGCTGGTTCACGTTCCAGAGCGGGATCAGCCAGCCGTTCGGCCGGCCTTTGTCGTCTTTCGTTTCGATCCTCATAGCGCCTTCCTGTACCAGTTTGACGACTCCTGAACGAAGCCGAGAGAAAACAGAAATGGATCCCAGTCGCGCTCAAACCGGTCATTGCGCGCCAGACGCATCGGCATGGCGCCGTCCGGCCCGCTGCCGCATGCAAATGCGTTCTGGGCAAAGAACAGGCCGTGCGGCCTCAGCGCCCGGTGGATGGCCCGTACCCATGCCTCCACGTCTGTCACGTGCTCCAGAAAATCGAACGAGCAGACCGCTGCGTATTCGTTGACTGGGAAATCCGGCTCCCATCCGACCGTGTGGTGAGTCTCTCCGTGCTCTCCGTACATCGCCAAGCGCATCTGCGCGAACGCCGATGTCCTGCTGCCGTCCAGATCGTGATAGACCGCGTCGAATCCGGCCCGGCGAAGCGTCAGCGTCAGATCGCCAATGCCATCGCCCAGGCAGAGCACCCGGCTACCCGAATGGAAGGTCTGTAGCCTCTGTGCCACGCCTTTGCACATGCCGGCGTAGTTGAACCCAGGATCGGCGTGATAGGCCGACAGTTCCCAGCAGTACGCTTCCGTGGTGCGGTACCACTCCAGCAATTCCGCATCGTCCCGCGGGTTGGCCGCGCGGAAATCTTCCGATACGGCGTTGTGCAGTACGCCGAAGCCCAGCGCCAGCCGGGCAGCGCATTTGGCTTCCGTCCTGCCGGTGAACAGTGCCAGTTCGCGGGCTCGTTGCGCCACCGTCAGATTCTCGCGTTGCTGCAGTTGCATTTTGCAGAAGTCTATCCCTTCTTCGATGTCGTGATCTGCACTTTCAATTGCATCCTGAAAGCCAGCATACGTGGTGTCAAACGGCCGGGGCGCGCCTCCAAAATCGGCTTGCCTCGCTTCAATCAGCGTTCCGTTGTCCACCCGCGCGCCGGCCAGCCGGGCCAGATAGAACCGCGATACAGGTTTCGGGATGCCGATGTTGACCGCGCCCATCAGCGGGTGTCCCAGCGCGATCTCCCAAAGCCGCCGCGCCACCGTGCGCGCAAACGAGCAGGAGAACCAGCGATCCGAGGCCTGGCGCTGTATTCCACCGGCCAGCATCTGCTCCAGCGGGTTCTGGCGACCGACGGCCGGCATCGGGCGAACGCCCAGCACGAAAGAAGGCCGCACAATCGACCAACGCCCGCCCACGGCGACCACAGCGCTCTCAGCCGCGCTCTTCTGCTTCCCGTACTCATTGACCGGAGCATGCGGGGAGAATGGCGTGTATGGGCCGTCCTTACCGCTGTAGACCGCTTGGGTACTCACCTGAATCATGTGGGCACCGTGCTCCCGGCACAGCGCTGCCATCGCCCCCGGAATGATCGCGTTCAGAGTGACGATCTCCGCATACTTGTTGGCCTCCACCACGTCTGGCCGGTTCTCGCCTGCCAGATTGATTACGACATCCGGTTCGAATACGGCAAAAAACGCTTCTACCGCGCTGGCGTCCAAAAGGTCCAGCCCGACGTGCAGCGCGTCTTCTTCGCGACGGGTCCAGACTGGTTCGACGCCTTCCGGCACGCACAGCCGCATGTGCTGCCCGATGATTCCTGATGCTCCAATGATTGCGATTTTCATGTGATGGCACCTATCCTAACATGCGCATGTGCGCTAAAACAGTTCCGGCCGCCGGGATTCTTCTTTGGTCCTGCCCCAGTTGTCAACACCCCACTTCTCGATGAACCGCCGAAGGTTCGGACGGAAGTCGCCCGGCGCGCTGTTGGCTTCCGCTGGCGCCCGGTAACTGCTGGTCAGCGTGCCGTGGTCTACGAAGCAGCCGTCGAATATGCCGATCTTCCCGCCCTGCTTGCGCACACGCAGGCAATAGTCGTCATCGTCCAGTCCGTAATCGACAAAGCGCTCGTCCAGATCGCCAACAGCCAGAAGCGTGCGCCGTGGAATCAGCACACAGACGAAACAGACCATACGTGGTTCGTCGCGCAAACCGGGCATAGGCGGAGATTTTTGCCACTGGTTAGTATTGCCGACCGTCGAACATGAAGACGCAATTATGCCGTAGGCCGGGTCGAAGCTGCGCCGATGCAGCGCCGTGAACCCCCGCGGCGTTTCCAGCAGCGTGTCATCGTTCAGGAGAATGACGTCATCGTCGCCCGCGCAGCGGATGCCGATGTTCATGTTCCGCGCGAAGCAGAACGGCTTCACTCCGTGAACGAATTCCACGCGCCCATACTGCAGGGCTTCGCAGGCCGCTACCTCGTCAGTGGTGGTGCGGAAATCAGCGATGACGATGATCCTGCACCTCTCGCCGGCCGCGCGGATCGCTTTGACGCAGGGGATCAGGTTGCCGGGATTCCGGCTGGGGATGATGACGCTGAATTCTTTCACTTTTAATTCTTTCACTTTACGGCCTCCAGTACCGCCGTGATCTTCCACACGATGTCGAAGGCGTCGGTATACCGCCGTTCCTCCAGCGACACGATGCGAAACGACGCCGTGATGCCGTAGGCTTTCGCCAGGCGCTGGTGCGCGAACGTCTCGGCAGTGAAGTACTGGAAGCTGTTCCTGGTCCACGGTGAAACGTGCGTCGGGTCCTGATAGAAACCGGCTCCCTTCGCGGCGTCCGGGGTTTCGATGGTGGCCCGGCCACCGGGCAGCAAAACCCGGTGGAGCTCGTTCATGAAGTGGATGCGGCCCAGCGGGTGACGCATCAACTTTTCATCGCCGGAGCCATGTACAGCGCAAATAGCACATGACCATCGGCTGTTATGACTGCACTGGCCGATATGCTCGATCACATCCAGCGCATTAACTTCTTCGACGCTGGAGTCCGGCCACGGCCACGGCCCTTCCAGATCGACGATCTGGTCAGCCGGTTCGCACAGATCGACATTCACGAATCCCGGCACGTGCCGGTCGCAACAGCCTAAGTTCAGTTTCATAATTCTTCTCCTGTTTCAGACATGAATCCCGCATTGTATGCCAACACCACAGCGTCTCGATGGAGACCGTGGAACATCCAGAACTTCTTCCCCAGCACATGGTGCGCGCCTGGCCCTGTCCGGTGGTGCGCAGCGCACAGCGGCACAGCTTCCCGGTCTGCGCACTTCTGGCCCAGCCCGCGGTCGCCGACGTGCGCCGCCTCAATCGCTCCGTTGCAGTGAGCCGACGCCAGCATGCAGCGCTGCTGCCGCAGCCAGTCCAGATAGCGCGGGTTCAGGTCGCGCCGAACCCTCGGCGGCCGCCGCTTGATGGCCGTGCGTTTTATCGGCTCCCGCTGGCGGATCACAGCGCCATCCTTTCCCTGCAATAGTCATCCCACTGCGGCATGCGGGTCCACTCCTGAGCCATCCGCATGAAATCGGGGTTGTATGCCGGACTGGTGTTGCCCGCGTGAATTCTGGCGATCATGCGCGGTGCGTTAATCTCATGACGCATCTGCTTGCTTCCGTCTTTCCACCACGTGCATTGTGCGGCATCCTTGCCGCCCGGCAGTGCCGATATCGCATACACCCGCAGGCCGGCGCACCATTGGCTATCCTCGCCGACGTTGACGTCAGGAAACGGCTTTTGCTCCCATGTGCACCGCCAGTAGCAGAGCGACGTCCCCAGCGCATAGTTCCGATTCGGGCTGGTGTACAGCCACGCTTCATGCTCTTCCTGCCGCCAGAACAGCATCTGGTTATAGCCCACAGCCTCGGCGCCAGTCGATTCCAGCAGCGCCACCTGTTCCGCGATCCGGTCCGGGTGGCTCCAGTCGTCGTCATCCCAGTGAATAACGATATCAGCCAGAACGTTTGGAAGGAATCCTTGGCACAGATTACGCAGCGCCCCGATAGATTTGCGATTTCCGCCGGGAGCAAAAATTATCTGCGTATCGTCCGATTCGATGATCGGCTTCAGATCAGTTGGCCGCCACGGCATACAACCGCTATCGACGAGCACCAGTAGCCGCTTTGCCTGATACGTCTGCGCCCGGAAGCATTCGACCGACCGCCGCGCCATCGCCGGCCGGTCCTTCGTCAGCATCACAGCGCAAACTGTTTTGTCCATGCCTGTCAGTATAGCGCACGTGCGCATCAGTACGCGCTGATTCTGTACCCGGCATCCTGAACGATTACCATCTGCTGGTCAGCCGGCTGAATCACCAGATCCCACAGCGCCCACACCAGCCAGTCCATGCGATCCGGCGACTTCTTCGACGTGTCAGAGATGTAGTTGCACATCTGGTCTTCGAGTTCGGTGAACCTGCGTGGGTCGCCTACGTGATGCACCCGCCCCTGCTCATAGAGTGCCGCAGCGGGTTCTGCGCGCACCAACTTGCCGCGGCTGGCTGTCACTTTGCGATACGGGCAGTTTGGCGCTATAGCGCGCAACGTGCTCTCGACCATGTCCCCGCCGTTGTTGACCTCGGCCACGATCCTGTCAGCGCTCCAGCGCGCTCCCAGCGCGATAGCCTGCCGCGCCCATTGCATCGGGCTTCCCTTCATGCTGGCGTCCTCGAAAACGTAGCAGTGACCGTTCGCACCCAGGCCTACCGCTCCAATGCCGGTTTCGTCGGAGGTATCCGAAGCCGTCACCGCAGGATCAATGGCGACCACCACGCGAACCAGCGGCGTTGGAACGTACTGCATGTCTACCCGCAGAGCGTCGATCACGCCGCGACTCCACAGCGCGCCGGGCAAATCATCAAGGATTTCGGCCAGCAACTCCTGCCGCCCCAGCCGGGTGCCTTCGTACTTTTTAACGATCTCCTGAAAAAACGCTGGTGCAAGGTTGGCCCGGTTCTCGTAGCTGCTGCCGCGAGTCACGACGCAGGCCGGGTTCTTAATCAGATCGCGGATCAGGTCCACCGGCTTCGGAGTTCCGGTGATAACCCCCTGCGGCGTTCCGTGCCGAAACCCGAACATCAGGTTGTCCCATGTTTCGTCTCTGCGCTTGCACGCAGCCGGCTCATCGAACCAGAACTTTTCGCATTGCGGGCCGCGCAGTCGCTCTGGTTCATCCGCGCTGAAGGTAATTGCCGTGTTGCCGTTCGCCCACGTCAGCATGCGCCTGGATGGCTCATAGACAGGCCGCTGTGGATCGTCCTCCCGGTAGCATGACATGATGCCGGCCGGGCCTTCGACCATGACCGTGCGCGCGTCGGCCGCTGTGGGTCCAATCAGATGGATCGGCGCCGCCAGTTTTTTGCCGGCCCAGTGCTTCACGGTTTCCGCGCCGGTCTTGGTCTTGCCGAATCCACGACCGGCCAGAAGCAACCAAAACGTCCAGTCCGTGCGCGGAGACTCCGCGTTCGGCATGCCCGGTATGATCTGGTTTGGGCGCGCGATTGCAAACCACGCCCGCGCCAGAAACTCGATATCGGCGTCAGTGAGTCGGGCCAGGCTCCGCTGCCAGTCGCTGTCTGATGCCAGCGATTCGAGCAGCGACAAGTTCCCGATCTGAGAGATTGACATTGATCGTTTCCCCGGCCGGCGTTACCAGCTCGTTGCGCTGTGTCTCCCGATAGCCGTACTTGGTCTTGAGCAGGAAACAGATAGCCCAGGCCTCGCCGTTGTTCACCGCCTGCGCCAGCTTGCCCACTGCCAGCCCGTGGACCCAGTCCTTGCCGCGCTCCAGTTCCAGGCGAAAGTGCTTCCGCATGGTCTTCTCGTCGATGCCATCGGTGCCGATGCAACGCGCGATCCGGTCCATCGGGATGCCGGCGGCCACCATCGCCATTACGGTGTTGCGGTCTGCCGGCGTCGGCGCAAACGGTGGCTTTCCCGCACCGGGCCGGGCGCCGCCCCTTTTAGTGCCGGGAGATTTCATATTGTGGCCTCAAGATCGGCCCGCAGTTTGCGCCAGAACGTGCGCGGGACACAGATGCGTGTGTCCTGGTCGGTTGGTTGGTATGAAGGTCTGGCCATTTCGTTTTATGTACGGGAAAAACTCGCCTCTCTGATTACCCGGTACGCCTCTCGCCCGTCTCCGATCATCGGCAGATCTGGCCTTCGAAGAGGTGGCGAGGATAGCGCCGGTTCCCACGTTGCCGCGTATTCATCCTGCGGCACCATGACCACCCGGCCCGCCCGAATGTCTGCGATAACGCCGGCCATCAAGCCGACTCCCATTGGGAACAGATCCCGTCTCCACAGTTCCGAAGCCGTGTCGCCCGGTCGCACAAAGCACCAGCCCTGCGCCGCGATATCGCCCGCGTCCACATTCTCGGACAACCAGTAAACGGAGCCCCCGGCTACGGCGTCACCCATTTTTATCGTCCATGCTACGGCGTCCCGCCCCCGGTGACGCGGCAGGAGGCTTGGGTGATACCCGATAGCCCCGTATTTCGCCATCGCGCGTGTTTTGCGCCCGACGAAGTCGTGGGAGTGCGCCGCGACAATCAGGTCGACGCCTTGCGGCATAGTTTCCGCCGTCAGCGTGCCCGATGGCATCCATGCCACACCGGCCAACGACGCCGCTACGGTCAGCCTGTCGCGTTCGGAACTAGGCGAGGACACCCCGGCCATTTCCAGGCCCATGCTCATGCAGACGCGGAACACGGCCTCGCCGAATGATTTCTGGCCCGCAATGAATACCCTCATCCGATGTACCTGAACCCTTGCACGGCGCGGAAGTGGCCACCGTATCCAGTGCCAGCCGCTACAGGCGTCCGCATTGACGCCGCGCTGCGCTTTTTGTTTGTTCCGTGCAGCATCTGGGATACCTGCCGCCATTTCCGGTCACGCCGCAGGCCGTCACACAGGCCAGGGTGTGACGTGTGGAACAGCGTCGGCATCGGCCTGTGGAAGCGGTTGTTCCCGGTGAGCCACTCTGCGCAGATTGCGTTCAGGAACCGCATACCAATTCCGGCTCCCTGCCATTCCGGCATGACTACCATGCGGCTGGCGCGGCATTCCTTCAGGCCCGGGCCAGGCGATATCGCCAGATGCGCCACCATCTCCCCCTCAACCGATCCAACGTAACACTGGGCGGCGATCATCTTGTTTAGTTTCAGATAGTAATGCGGCTCAAAACGTGGCCAGAAGCGCCAGTCCTCGCAGGTAATTTCAAGATCGAATCGTGGCCGTCGCCAAAGGCCCCTCCCCGAGTACACCCCGGTCGCAGTGTCAAACACCCAATCCGGCTCTACCCAGTCTAAAATATCGTAGTGGCAGGACAGTAGCACGCATTTCCCGCCTGTGCGCCGCCAAGACTTTTGGAACGCCAGCGCCCCGAATTTTGCAATCTGCCGGTCAACGACCGACGTGAACTCGTCGACCACGATTTCTGCCGGTGCCTCGCAGATAATCCTTGCCAGATCCGCCCGGAACCGCTCACCGTTGCTGAGGACGTGATACGGCCGCAGCCATGCGGGCACGCTGCCGAGCCCGACCGCCGCCAGTGCCCCGGTGACGGCGTTGAAGTCCCCGCCCGGCGTGAGAGCGTCAATAATCGGCTGATCCGCCGGCCAGCCTTGAGCCCCGTAAACCGCTTCGGCACCAAAAATCTTCGCGCCGATGGACGTCTTGCCCGAGCCAGACGGCCCGACCACAAGCCCAATTTTCCAATCGGCGTCGTCTATCGGCAGATCCGCGGACAGGTCGAAGTTGCACCCGGACTCTGCGTTAAACAAAGATTTGACCCGCGCCGCCCGGTAGCTGTTGTAATCGGCGCAGGAGTTGTGTACCTCAATCTTCACGTGACCACCACCCGGCAGGTAAGCCCCTCGCCTACCAACCTTTCGTATATTTCGCGCTGCTGCCGTTCTCCCTCGCATATCACGATGACGCCGAACTGTTCGATGTAGGACCCTTCGCCGCGATTGCCCGCCGCGCCCGCCGCCGCCATGCCCGAGAAATCGCCCCATTCAATCGCATCGAACCCCGTCAGCGTCAGATCGAGGTCCGCTGCCTTCAGTTCTCCGAACTCCAGCGCCAGCGCGTCCATATCCCACTCCGCCCACGCCACCGACCGGTTTACCATCAGCCGGAACGCCTTCACCTGGGCTTCGGTCCACGCGTCGCAGACGATCACCGGGACGCTGGCCAGCTTCGCCGCGTGCGCCGCCTTCAGCCGAAGGTGGCCGTCGATCACTTCTCCGCTGCTGCGCGCCAGTACCGGGATGACGAAGCCGTATTCGCGGATGCTGGCGACCATCCGCGGTACCGCTTTGTCGTTCTTGCGCGGATTGCGCTCGTATGGTTTCAGCCGCTCGACGGCCCACTGTTCGATCTTCAGTTCGGGCGGTTCCGCCGGTTTCTTCTTCCGGCCAGACCCAGGAGGCTTCGGTGTGCCCTTCGCAAATGGCATGCAAATCGATGCTATCACGCCAGAAGGTGATACGTCACCAAACCAGAGGCATAGTCCCGGCTGAGTACTTCGATGTGGTGCCCGGCCTTGCGAAGATCGCTGATGCGCCCGGTGTACTTCAGCGCCATGGCAGAAAGTTGGACGTTGGTAGCCGGGCCTTCTCGCAGCCGCGCCAGAATCTTCTGGCACTGAGCTGACAACCGCGAGGCCTCGGCCGCCATTTTATCCAGCCGGGCCGCTTCCGATTTTTCTGGTGCTTTAGATGCGGTGGCGCCGGCCGCAGCCTGCGCATGCTCGTCGGCCTGGCACCATAGGCAATAATCGCCGCACTGGCAACCGTTCATCCCGCCTCCTTGGCCCCGCGGCAGACCGCCATCGCCGTCGTATGGTGGACGTTGCAGTAGTGACCGATGCGCGGGTAGCTCCATCCAAGACCGCGCAGCCCCTGGAACAGCATGTGCCGTGCGTGCTTCTGCGGTGCGCCTCGTGGCTTCATGATCTGCTCGTCGGACAGGCCGGTCTGGCGCCGCAGCTCAGCGAGGATCGATGCGGCGGTCTTGGTGGCGAGAAATCGCCGCCGTCGCAGGATGCGGATTACCGGGTCGCAGTCGTTTGCGCAGCGCATTACCGGCCCCCTTCCTGATATTCTTCTCCGCGTTCTGCGGATAGCCTGGCCGCAATTCTCCGGGCCTTTCGCAGCGACTTAGTGATGAGTTCCAGTGGACCCCCTTCCCAGTGATATACTCCATACATTCCCTCCAGCTTGCCGCCGAGTGTCCATACGATAGTCTCGGCACCCTCACCGCCGAGAGTCTCATAGATTTCGGCGTCTTTTTTCCACAGCAAGATTCCTTCATCCACCTCGTCATGGATCTGATAAGCCTTCCGGATCGTCAGCCCACGGCCATCTTGAGTTGTTCTGGTCAGTTTCATTTCGTTTGTCCCTCCCAGGACACTATCAGAATAGCACATCCGCGCACGTGCGCAACAGTTATTTCGCACATGACGCGAATTATTTTTCACATGGGCGAATATGGGGCGAAACTATAGCTTTGGCTCCTTCCGCTATCGAATCCGGCAACTGTCGCCGGTACTTGTTCACCAGTTTGGCCCCCAGCGCCGCCTGGCGGGCCGTCAGGAACGCCCGCTGCGCCAAGGAATGGCCGATGGCTACATCCAGCTTCGAGAACCCGGCCCCGTTGATCTCCCGCGCCCGGTCTCCGTCCATTGCTGCCAGCATCTTCAGCCCTTCGTGTACCGCCGCAATCCGCGCCGCCGTCATGGACTCAGCAGCCTTCTCGATTGCAGACCGCGTTGTGCTTTCTGTTGCGCCGCGTTCCCCTTGCGCAACCGGTATCACTGGCTCTTTGGCTGGTTCGATCTTGTCCAGCGCCCGGTCGATAACGTCCTGCTTGTCTACCATGTCATGCGCCATGCGCGCGCTCAGTGAGCCTTCCAGCACGAAGTGCTCAACCGTAACCATATCCTTCTGCCCGATGCGGTGCGCCCGGTCCTCGGCCTGTGTCACGTTGCCTGGCACCCAATCCAGCTCCGCAAACACCACGTGGCTGCTGGCCGTCAGCGTAAGCCCGACGCCTGCCGCGAGTATTCCGCCGACGAATACCATGCATTCCGGGTCGCCTTGGAACCGTTCCACGCTTCGCTGCCGGTCCTCGATTGCCATGCCGCCGTACACCATCACCGCGCCCGCAAATGCCGCATGCAGCGCCTCGATCACATCCCGGTGGTGCGCGAATACGATCACCTTCCGCCCCTGCTCCACAATGTCGCGCACGTGGTCGATCACGTAAGGTACTGTCGCTACAGCCGTCTCGTGGCGCAGCCTGCTCATCTCTGCGAATGCGGCCGTGGCCGCTTCCTTCAGCCGGTCCACCGCCGCCGAGTAGTCTTCTGGCCGGTCACTGGCCTTTGCCAATTCCACCGCCGCCCGGACCGCCAGCATCCGGTCCTCGTTCGCTTCCCACGCCGCGATTTCGGCCTTGACCGCGCCCGTCGATCCGTTGTCCGCGATCTCAATCACCGCGCGCCGCTTCGCCGGCAGTTCCGTCAGCACGTCCGCCTTCAGGCGCCGAATCATGATCGTGGCCCGGAGTTCGTCTTGCAGTTGCTGGAGGTTGCTCGATCCACTGAAGTCCCAGCCAAACCGGCCCGCGCTGGCCCCACAGTACCGCTTCGCATACGGGAAAAATGAAAAATTCTTGTTCTCTGGCGCGAGGAAGTGAAACAGCGGCTGGCCCTCGATTGGCCTGTTCGGGATCGGGGTTCCGGTCAACATGATGCGCCGCCGCGCCCGCAGGCCTGGTATCGCGTCCTTTCCCTTTTTCGCGTCAGCCCCGATGATGGCCTTGGTGCGCTTCGCGTCGGAATTCTTCAGGTAATGGGCTTCGTCGCAGATCAGCATGTCCCAGCGGCCTCCCATAAGCGCCGCCCTGTGTTTATCCGCGATGTCGTAATTGGCGATGACAATGAGCCGTCCGTGTTCGCCGGCCCAGTCCACCGGGCAATCCTGGCCGGATGCAACGATGATGTCAAAAGCGCGGGTCAGCCAGCGCCGAAGTTCGTTGCGCCAGTTCAGCTTGAGTGAGGCCGGGCAGATGATGAGCACGCGGGAAACCGAGGCGTCGGCGTTGATCGTTCCGATAGCCTGAATGGTCTTGCCCAGGCCCATCTCGTCGCCGAATAGCACCGAATCATGGCGCAGCGCGAACGCGATCCCGGCGCGCTGGTACGGCAGATACGCCAGGCCTTCCGGGCACGGCAGATCGATGTCGGCTTCCGCCGCCCGGCTGGCCTCTATCGACTCCGCGCGCAGCGTCTGTTTCGCCGCTGCTTCCGCCATCAGCTTCGCCGCCGACGCTGGGTCTGAGAGCCTGGCCGCGATCTCCGGTTTGTTCGTCCACCAGCACTTAGCCGCTGGGTCCCAGCGGAACCCGGCCTCACGAGGCACCGCCCGGTCCTCGTAGGAGCACCGGGCAATAAACCGCGCGCCAACTTGTGATACTGATACCTCAGCCATCCGTTATGCCGCCTCCCAGCGACAGGACCAATTTAGCACATTTGGCGCACGTGCGCAACTACCCTCCCAGTTCCTTCAGCCGCGCCCGATCCCACTCCTCAAAATGCACATCCGGGTACAGCGCGCGGAACATCTTCGCTTTGAGTCTGTACGCCGGGGTTCGCATGCCCTTGAAATCCACCACGACAGTTTCCGAGCCTTCGCCGCATCCCCGCTGGAACCTGAAATCCGGCACGTACTTGATGGCCCGCTGGGTTTTCCCGTCGATCCGCATGGCGGGCTGGAGCACATACACCGGCTGCAACTCCAGATTGCGAACAGCGCCGCACGCCTCCCACGACTTCAGCAATCGGTATGCGCGGGCCTCGCCGGTGCTGTCGAACGTGTAGCCATCGATCACCTTCTTCCGCGCGTTGTACTTCGAGGCGTCTGGAGCCGCGATCCCGGCCGGCGCGGGCCGACCGAGATTCCTGTATAGCGTCTCTGAATCCTTCGTGGTCACTGCACGTCTTTCCGCGGGCGGCCGCGCTTCCGCCTTGCCTCTTCAACCGCTTCCGCAATCGTGCCGTCTTCGATACCTTCGACCGCTTCCCGCTGTTCCGGTGTGGCCAGTGGCATCTGCTTATCGTCCGCGCCCATCTCGACCCGCGTTCCCGGCAGTTCGTCCTGGACCGCCTGCGGCGTGTACGTTACCGTCATCTCTGACCGCGCCGCTGACAGCATGTACGCTTCCAACTTCGCCGCGCCCATCGGGTCAGCGAACGTGACGGTGCAGGAAACCTCTACGATCACGGTTCCGGCCTTCACCGAGTCTTTGCCCTTCTTCGATTCTTTGTGGACCACGGAGAAATCACCGCACCCGGTGGCGTCCAGCGTCATCGCATGCGCCTGCAGCTCTTCGTTGTTTGGCACCAGTTCGATGATGGTGGCCGTCAGGTCGGAATCGTCCGGGCTCCAACCCTTCGTGCCTTCCGGCAATTCCGGCCATCCCAACTGCCGTGTAATGGACTTAGTGAGCGGAAACGTTAGCTTTGCCGTACCGCCTTTTCTGGTGCGCTTTAATTCGCGCAGATACGCATTCTTCGCTACAAGCCGTTTAGACATGAGTCTCCTTTGTGGCGGGTTGGTCCAGAGCCATCAGCGCCCGCCGACACTGATTCTCGTCGCTGTGATTGATAAGTCGAAGGTGCCGAATCCGGTCCCTCATCGTCATCTTCTGGCCCGATGTCGCTTGCTTCAGTCGCTTTCGTAGTGCACGCAACCCCGCGTTCGCCAACGTCCCTGCCGGTTCCGCATCCAGCGATCCGGTCACCACGCCGACCGTGGCGCCGCAGCGGTTCTGGCAAACCCATAAGTTAAACTGGCCTTCGTACTTCTCGCCGTACACTTCGCCCGCGTCCATCAACATAGACGGCGGGTTGCCTTCGCAGTACGGACACACCGGCCCCGGCTTAGGCATGGTCCTCCTTCGCCGCCTCCCGCATCGCCAGCCAGTCGGAGGCCAGCGGTTCAATAATATGAGCCATTGCCCTGCCCGGCGGGGACTCATATCGGTCAGCGATTTCGGATAGCGTCTGAGCAATCACTCCCCAGTGAATGATGTCCGTACCCCATTGGAACTGCTTTGCCATATCGGAATAGAAACGTAGGTTCGCTATATCGATCGCCTTGATCTTCTGTACCTGCTCAGTGGTCAGCTTCACCTCACCCATTGATCCACCCTCCGATCAGCATGGCCGCGGCGCAGATACAGCCGATGGCCAGCACGATCATAGAGCCCAGCCGGTGCCGGTCGGGAATAGCCTCCGCGCCGGCGTCGTACCGCTCAATGGCCGCGTGCGCATTCCATCCGCTACTTGATTTCGACATGCTTCCCCCGTTCTTCCAGGTACGCCCCCGGAACGCCCTGCTTGCCGGTGCCGCCGCAGGCAGCACAATACGGCTCCCCGCTCTGCTGCTTTTCGTGTCCGGTACCGCCGCAGGCAGCGCAATTCGCCTCCAGAGCCTCGCGTATCTTCTCCAGCATCGGAGTGCGCGGGCCGACCGCAGCCGTAAGGCCTTTCACCTCCGCTTCCACCACCGCTTCTTCGTTATCGCTCAACACATCCAGCGCCCAATTCCACGCGACAACTGTCATAGTAACCGTCATGCTGCACAGGTCATCCGGCACCATCTCCGCGTCCGTGATCGTCACCGGCTGCACTCCGCCGTTACCCTTCAGCATCAGCGTGCCGGTCTGGCCCTCGAGTTTCTTCAGCCCCGCCGCGTCCATTACGGACGCCACACACGCCTTGATGCGACGCCCGCGATCTTCCCACGCCTTCGACCGCTGCGATTGCGCCTGGGCCTCCGCTTTCGCGGCGCCGGCCATCATGTCGCAGTGCTTCAGGTAGCCGCGGATGCCGTCCACCTTGCGGACCTCGCGGCCAATCCATTCCTGAATCTTCAGGTCCACTGCCGCGATCTGGGCATGGCGATCCGGGTCTCCGGCGGCCGCCAGTTCTTCGCGCTGGTCGATAAGCGCCTCAATCTCGGCCTCAATCGCCCACAGGGAAAGTTTCTGGTCGCTCATTCGCCGCCGTTCCTTTCGATTGCATCAATAATCGCCAACCGCGCCGTCGAGCCGATTCCCCTTATCGCCGGATTCATCGCGCCCGGCGTCACGTTCCAGTTGCCGTCCTCGTCGTCGTCGTCGTCCTCGCGGTCTGCCAGCGGAACATACAAACCAAACACTTCGATGGTGCAGCGGTTGAGTTCCACCCAGTTCAGAAGTTCGGTATCAGTCGGCGAGTTGCTGTTGCTGTGGGCCATCGGCATCCTCCTTCTGCGCTTCCTTGCGCGCCGCCGACCTCTTCGACCGGCGATGAATGAATTCCGCAATCTCCAGCGCCGTTTTTTGCTGGTCGAAATCCCAATCGTCGAACGTATC